>ERZ773022.5-NODE-5-length-251307-cov-10.065731_pt1 | contig 251307 bp, 216 predicted proteins | sample MGYA00580839_ERZ773022 | MGnify/ENA primary metagenome ERZ773022 (study PRJEB29015, sample SAMEA2738020) | human oral metagenome | biome: human oral; feature: human-associated habitat; material: dental | place: China | collected 2044 ...
CCGCGCGCTCCGGCATATCGAAGGCCCCGCCCCGCGCGGGGCCTTCTGCGTTCCCTCTCCGGATCGGTGCTTCTCTTTCGCGTTCCCACCATTGCCAATGCAAGATTCAATAGGTTCGACGCAAGACCTCGAACAAAGGAAATATATACCGCTATCAGGGGCGTATTACACTTTACGCAGAAAGCGCGATGCGTATCGGCGCAGGTTCGTTGCGAAGACGGAGGGTGTCGCATGATTACCGATCTTCGAATTGACGAAGCCCGTAAGCGGTTGTATTACGAAAAGGGCTATTGGCAAACGAAGACCCTGATCGACGTCTGGAACGAGGGGCTCGAATCCCATCGGGACAATATCTACGTGAAGGATGGCGGCGGGCGTTTTCTTACCTATGGCGAGACCGATCTGCGCGCTTCCAAACTTGCGACCTGGCTTGAACGTCGAGGCGTCCGCAATGGCGACATCGTCAGCTTCCAAGTGCCTAAATGGGTCGAGTTCGCTGTGATCTACCTTGCGTGCTTGAAAGTCGGTGCCGTGATGCATCCCGTGGACGCGAACCTCTATGGCAAGCCGCTCCTGGCACTGCTCGACCGCGTTGCGCCGGTCGTGTTCATCACTCCTACCGAGTTCAAAGGCATGAGCTGCTCGGAACGCTGCGGCGCCATAGACGGCATCTCGTCCATTCGGAGCATTCTGCTTATCGATCGCGAGTCGAAGGCGAAGGCTGCATTCGATGGCGCGGAACTGCTTTCCGATACGCTGGTGGCAGAGCAGCCTTTCGAAAAGGCCGCCGAGTCAAGGTCCGATGAGGTTGCCTGTATTCTCGCTACTTCCGGTTCCACGGGATCGCCGAAAATGGTCTTGCATACGCATAACAACATCTTGTTTTCCGAACGCGCATATCTTTCGGTTCTCGATTTGAGGCCGCAGGATTGCATGTGGATGCCCTCGCCGCTCAATCATGCGACCGGTTTCTATCACGGTCTCATAGCGGCGTTTCTGCTTGGGAGCAGCGTGGCGTTGCAGCAGGAGTATTCGCCGTGCAAAGCGCTCGATTTCGTTCGCAGCAAGGGATGCACCTGGTCGCATGGGGCGACACCCTTCATCTACGACCTTCTCAAACTGCTTGAAGAACGGAACGTCAGAGACTATCCGCTGCGTCTCTATCTGTGCGGAGGGGCTCCTGTGCCTCAGTGGCTGATTTCGCGTGCCTATGAAAAGGGGATCCTTCTCTGCGAATCCTACGGTTCGACGGAAAGCTGTCCTCATGTCGTCGTTCCTCCCGAGAAATGCCTTGAATGGAACGGTCGGTGGTCAGGCATTCCTTACGAGGGCATAGAGGTTCGCGTCGTCGACCGCTCACGCAAAGCCGTTCCCTTCGGCATTCAGGGGGAAGAGGCTTCTCGAGGGCCGCATCAATTCGTCGGATACCTTAATGAGCCTGCGCGGACCGATGCCGCGCTGGATGCCGATGGATGGTTCTATAGCGGTGATTTGTGCGTTGAAGATGACGAGGGACGCATTCGCATCACGGGAAGAATCAAGGATGTCATCATCCGCGGAGGAGAGAATATCTCTTCGAACGAGGTGGATTCCTTTCTCAACGGGTGTCCCGGCATCGGGGAACATGTATCGATAGGGATGCCGGACGAACGGCTCGGCGAGAGAATCTGCACCTTCGTCGTGTCTCAGGGCGGGCTGCCGAGCCTCGATGAGGTGAAGGCCTATCTGGCGTCCAATCATGTGCCTAAACGCGTTTGGCCGGAAAGGCTCGAGCCGATAGATTCCCTTCCCTATACGGCAACGGGGAAGGTGCGGAAGCACGTTCTGGCTGCCGAGTTGAAGAAGAGGATAGAGGAAGGAAGGGGGATGATGACGTGAAAAGCACCGAATACAGCGTCACCCGGTCGAGATCGACCTTCAAACCACGCGTTGCGCCAGACGACCTGCCTTTCTACGAGGCATCTGACGACTCGATCGCCATCGGGGTAAGCGGAGCGCTTCCCTCTGCGTGCTCAGGGGATGCGCGCACGCCCGTCGCCGAGCCTGCGTACGTGGGTTTCTTCGATTCCGCCGAGGAAGCCCGGGATACGTCGTGCGAGTTTCTAAGCCTTGCCGATCTTCCGGAAGGCGTGAAGCTCGATTACGCGTTCGTGGGGAGCTTCAACAACAATGCCTTGAAGATCATCTGGGACATAGACGATGCAACCTATTCGATCGATTGGGTTGCGTTGAAGTCGTTCACGGGAATGCAGCTGAAGTACGTCCTTCCGAAGAAGCGCTCTCCGATCGTGTTCGCCTTCGCAGAAGAAGACGCCTTCGCATACTGCGACAAGGATCCTTGCATCGAGTGCAAGTTCCGCTGCAAGGTGGGGATGATTGCCTATTTGTCAATAGGCAATCTTGGAATCGTGCGCATGCCCCTGGATAGGATGGCAACCCCAATGCCGGCGTCTTCTTCGGGAATATAGATCATGAACAGGGAATTCTATGCAATCATTGCGTATCTCAATGATTCTTTCGCAAAACAGCTCACAGCATCAATTGGATATTTCCATCGTTCCAATACAAAATAGTCACCGTAAGAGCTATTCAAGCTCGAGAAAAAAGTCGCGTGACCAAAAGGAGGATGTATGAATCCCAACGCGAAAATCTCCGATGAGCAGTTCGAGGCTTACCTGAAGCAGATTCGCGAGCTGGCCGAAGGCCCGTTCGATGAGATGCAGAAGGAAATCGAGGTCACGAACACGTTCCCGGAGGAGTTCTACGAACTCGCCAAGAAGAACGATCTGTATCGTTACTACCTGCCTTCCATATACGGAGGATGGGATCTTTCCGAGCTCGAAATTCTGCGTGTGCAGGAAGAATTCTCCCGCGGTCCTGGCGGAATGCGCATGCATCTCCATCATGCGGCCGACCTCAACTGGCGCATTCTCGATGATTACGGCACCAAGGAGCTTAAAGATCAGCTGATGGACAAGTTCCAGGACAAGTCCGTCTATATCAACTTCGCTCTGACCGAGCAGACCGGCGGCACGGGTGCCGACATCCACACCACCGCCATCAAGCAGGCCGACGGCACCTATCTCCTCAACGGCGAGAAGTGGCTGATCAGCCATACCGATTGCTCTGACTACACCTATGTCATCGCCGTCACCGACGAAAGCAAGGAGAAGGACGACCGCCTATCCGCCTTCGTCGTTCCGAACGATGCTCCCGGCTTCGAAATCGTCCCGATGTCCCACATGATGGGCTGCCGCGGCGCAGGCCATGCCGGCCTGAAGTTCACCAACGTCAAGCTTGATCCCAAGTATCTGCTTGGCGTAGAGGGCCAGGGCATGGAAATCGCCATCCATTCGCTTTCCGTCTCTCGCGTCCACATCGCGTGCTCCAACCTCGGCATGGCCCAGCGCATGCTCGAGATCTCCCTTAAGCGCGCCAATGACCGCGTGACCTTCGGCAAGCCGATCGCCACTCGTCAGATGATCAAGCAGAAGATCGCCGAGATGCAGAAGATGATCCATGTCCTTCGCACCGCCATCTACGACTTCGCGCGCGACTACGACATCAACCCGACGAACGAGTACGTCACCGAGAAGGCCGCCATCTGCAAGCTCTTCTCCATCGACACCGTCAAGCTGGTCTCCGACGAGATGCTCGAGATCTTCGGCGGCGACGGCTACTTCGAGGACAGCCCCTACGGCCCGACCGAGCGTCTGTACCGCGACTGCCGCGCCATGTGGCTTGAAGAGGGCGCTCCCTGCGTCCAGCGCATCACCATCGCGCGTCAATGCCAGGACTTCGACGGCCAGATCAAGTACAACTTCTAATCCGTCACGGGAAGTCTTGTCTGGAACGGAATCGCAGAGGAGGGCTGACGGTCTCGTCGGTCCTCCTCCTTTGCATCGGGATGCATCAGTTCCCGTCACAGTTCTAAGGAGAAGATATGAGCAAGCCTCTTGAGGGAATCAAGGTAGTCGACCTCACGACCTTCCTGGCTACGCCGACCACCGGCCGTGCTCTGGGCGAGTGGGGTGCCAACGTCATCAAGATCGAGGCCGCCAAAGGCGATCCAGGTCGTGTGAACCAGGCCGTCGTGTTCGGCATGACGGCCGACGACGACGAGAATCTCGGCTTCGATATGGCGAACATGCATAAGCGTTTCATCAGCCTGAATCTCAAATCCGAAAAGGGACTCGAGGTTATGCATAAGCTGCTCGCCGAGGCCGACGTGTTCATCACCAACATGCGCGCCAAGTCTCTGGCGAAGATGGGCCTCGACTGGGAGAGCCTGCATGCTCGGTATCCTCGGCTCGTCATGGGCCATGGTCTCGGCTACGGCAAGAAGGGTCCCGAAAAGGATAACGCCGGATTCGACGTCACCTGCTACATGGGTCGCGGCGGCGTCTTCGGAACCACGGTGAACAAGGGCGACGCCCCTATGATCCCGACCAACGGCTACGGCGACTTCCAAGCCTCCATGTTCCTCGCATCCGGCATCCTCGCCGCCCTTATCGGTCGCGAGAAGACCGGTGCCGGTGATTACGTCACCTGCGCCTTGGAGCATGCTGCGATTTACGCGCTCTCTACCGGCATGGTTTCCGCGCAATACGGCAATCAGTATCCGAAGAGCCGTCGAGAGGTCAACAATCCGCTCAACAACGTTTTCCATTCCAAGGATGACAAATGGGTCGTCCTCTGCCTTCCCGAGTACAATCGCGATTGGCCGAGGGTCATGAAGCTCATCCATCGCGAAGACCTTGCCGAGCATCCCGATTATTCCGATGTCCAGGCTGTGAACAGCAAGGGCCTTGCCGGCGAGGTCACCGACATCCTCGATGAGGGATTCGCGCAGTTCACGCGCGACGAGCTGCTCGATATGTTCGGCAAGAACGATATGCCGTGCGAGCCTGCCCAGACGCCGCTCGATGTGTACGAGGATCAGAACGCCCTCGTGAACGAATACATCAAGCAGGTCCCCTATCCCAAGGGCGGCCGCTGGTGCCCGACCGTGCCCGTCCAGTTCGAGCTGAACGAGACCGCCGAGCTTGAACCCACCGGAATGATGGGTTCTTCTACCGAGGCGGTCATGGTCGAGCTCGGGTACACCAAAGAAGAAATCGATGCGGCAATGGCCGATGGCTCCGTGTGCGGGCCCGTCAAGCTCGCGGTTCTTCAGGGCAAGTAACCATTCGGGGCAGGTTGGGTGAACCGCCGCGTGCATTCACCCTGCGATTGCGCGACCCTTTGAAGACGAGGAGCCCTCCCGAGCAGGGAGGGTTCCTCGTCGTTTTTCATCAGAATGCCGAAATTGACCAGATATCATAGGTCTGGACAGCGGCATTCGCACCCTATCCATAATGCAAACGATATAATCCATGGAATATAGCCTTGCCTTGCATGTTCCCGAGCCATGGGTGCGGGCGCGTTCGGCGCGGTGGAGCGAAAGGGGTTCTTTTGAATATCTCCCAGCTTCAATATTTCTGCAAGCTCGCAGAGCTGCAGCATTATACGAAGGCCGCTGAACAGCTGTATATCACGCAACCAACGCTCTCGAATTCCATTGCCCGGCTTGAAGAGGAGCTCGGGGTTCCGCTCTTCGAGAAGAGCGGAAGAAACGTCCGCCTGACGAAATACGGCAAGGAATTCAATAAGTACGCGACCAAAGCCCTGAATGCCCTTCACGAGGGCAGCGATATTCTCAAGGAACAGATCGGACAATACAGCGGCACGGTATCCGTCGGAACCATCTATACGATCCAAGACTGCTATATTCCTCAGTTGATCAGGGAGTTTCGTGCAAAGTTCGGTCCAGGTCCGCTCATCGACCTCTATCAAGGATTGACCAGAAGCCTGATCGAAGGCTTGGAAGCGGATGCGTACGACGTCGCCTTCACCGCGTTCGTCGACGGCAAGGATCATCTTGCATTCGTGCCCGTGCTTCGTCAGAACCTCGTCGCCATCATTCGCAAGGACAATCCCCTCGCGGAAAAGCGCATGCTGTCCTTCGATGATTTCGACGGCCGCTCTCTTGTCACGTATCGCGAAGACACGTCCTTGGGCGGAGAGGTCAAATCCCTGCTCGAAAAGCACGACGTCGTGCCGAGCGAACGGTGCGACGATGAGATCACCCTCGCCTCTATCGTTGCGGCAGGAGAGAATTCCATCGGCTTAAGCCTCGATACGGTCGGCGCCTCGCTGTTCGACGAGCTGACCGTCAGGCCTGTCGAAGAGGTTCCGGACGGGTTCCATACGGTATATCTTGTATATAAGAAGGGGATCTACCGCAGTCCCACGGTCGAACATTTCATCGAGCTTGCCACGCAGATGAAATACGAGAAAGAATCTCCTCAAATCGACGCGAACCGATAAATGACGTTCGCCAGGACGCCGCGGGAAGCCGCTCATTCAAATGTCCTCCCGAAAGTCACCTATAAATTTACATAAATAAAGTCAATCAATTCGACGAAATACCGACATCCAATCCTATTGGAGCTCATTGCAGCCACCTCATATCATGAGACCAGGTTGGTATTTGATGCGGTTGTCCTGCGTAATTGCAGCGAATGCCAACCATGGGGTTCGGTACGGCTTGCAAGAAGGTCAAATCGATTAGGAGGAATGCTGTGAGCGCAGTTCAGAGGGCAACGAAGTATATGTTTGCCATCGCCACCGTATATATGTGCTATTTGACGCATGGCGTGCAGGCTATCATCTTCAGCCAGAATCAAGTTAATTTCTACACGCAGTGGGGCTTCACGGACGCCACGGCCGGCGCCGCGGCGGTCGCGATGGCGATCACCTGGACGGGCGTCGGCAAATTCGTCAGCGTTTGGATCGGCGGCGAGATTTCCGACCGTATCGGCCGCAAGATCCCTGCCGTCCTCGGTGCCGTCATGTATGTCGCCTGCTTCGCCATCATGCTCGTGAGCACCAACGTCACCGTCGCATGCGTAGCGGGCTTCCTTTCCGGCGTCGCCACGTCCGGCTTCTGGGATGGAGCGCTGTATCCGGCGATTGCCGAGGCCAATCCCAAGTATGCCGGTTCTTCCACCATCGGCATCAAGGCGGTCATCTCCGTTTCCGGCATCGCGTATCCTCTGCTTGCCGCCTGGAACGCCGGCGACTCCTGGCATATCAACATCATCATCCCGATCGTCATGTCGGTCATCTGCGTCGTCTTCGCCGCCCTTACCCCGTTCGTGTATGACGACGAGCGCAAGCAGAGCGTCGTCGATGACAGCAAATCCAAGAACGCCGCCGAGGCTGAGATTCAGGCCGCTAAGGACGCCATGCTCCGCACGCCTAACGGTCTTGAGAACTTCATCACCCTGTTCTTCGGCTTCGTGATCATGTTCATCATGTACGGCGCCCAGCAGTACTCCAAGCAGTTCGGCATCACGAACCTCGGTCTTGATCCCGTCGCCGCTGCCGGCTTGACGTCCATCTACACCGCCGGTTCCATCATCGCGGTTCTCTTCTGGGCCTTCATGATGGGCAAGCTTCGCTGGAATCCGCTCAAGGTCATCCTGATCGACTCGATCCTCGCCTCTGTGGCTCTGGCCGTCGTGATCCTGGCGCTTCCGCTCGGCATCGGTGCCGGTGCCGTCTACTTCGGCATCGCCGTGCTCGGCTTCTCTGCCGCGGGCGGCATGCTCCAGACCGGCGTCACCCTGCGTCAGCTCATCGTTCCCGGTCCTCGTGGCCGCAACGTCGGAATGTACTACACGTTCATGGGCTTCGCCTCCGTGTTCCTTCCCTTCATCGTCGGTTCCATGACCACCGCCGTCGGAGAGGCGAGCGCCGTTTGGATCATGATGGTGCTGCTGCTCGCTGCCGCGATCCTCTCCATCCTCATGTGCCTGTATCTGGTTTCCCAGTACAAGAACCTCTTCGGCTATAGCGCCATGGAGCCCATGAAGGACTAGTCGGCATCGTAGTCGTACCGCCGATCGCCTAATCGAAGGAGGCTGCCGAAGAATCGGCGGCCTCCTTCCGTGCATCGGGGCCGAATCGTTCGAACGAATCTATGAGGGAGATGCGGCATGAGGAAGACTCGGCTCGTCGAGCATGCTTCGTCTTGCCGCCGAACAATGCGGCCGTAAGGCTCCTTGCGTTCATGCTGCACGGCCATGCCCACGGCAGTCGGCATCTGCCGTTGCTCGGCGGCGATTGCCGAAGCCATCACGCGGTGCACCTTGCGCCCGCGCGCGTCTATACTGAGTCGATCAAGGCGCATCAATCGAGAAAGGCAGCATCTATGAACAAAGCCGTCGTCACCGTCGTCGGAAAGGATGCCGTCGGCATCATCGCCCGCGTATGCACGTATCTGGCGGATCATCGCGTGAACGTGCTCGACATCTCCCAGACCATCCTCGACGGTTTCTTCAACATGATGATGGTCGTCGACGTGACCGATGCCGATGCCGAATTCTCGAGCATCGTCGAAGACCTTGAGGGCTTGGGCGAAGAAATCGGCGTGCGCATCCGCTGCCAGCGCGAGGAGATCTTCACCAAGATGCATCGCATCTAGCCGCGCGCAGCAAGCGCCGCCCGGCCTCCCACGCGCGAGGCGCCGTCATCCGAGGGCGGTTCCGTCTTCGCGCATCGTCCCCGCCAACCGAGAAGGAACGTTCATGCTGAATATCACCGAGGTCCATGAGACCAATCAGATGATCGAGCAGGAGAAGCTCGACGTTCGAACCATCACGATGGGCATCAGCCTGCTCGATTGCGCGGGCGACACCGTCGAAGAACTCGCTCAGGCCATCTACGGCAAAGTGACCGGCTGTGCGCAGGACCTCGTCTCGACCGGTCGTGCCATCGAACGCGATTACGGCATCCCTATCGTGAACAAGCGCATATCCGTCACGCCCGTCTCGCTCGTCGGCGCGCGCGTCTGCAAGGCGCCGGAGGACTACGTGCGGCTGTGCCACGCCCTCGACGATGCGGCAAAGGCCGCGGGCGTCAACTTTCTCGGCGGATATTCCGCTCTGGTCAGCAAAAGCATGACGAAATCCGATGAGCTGCTGATTCGCTCGATCCCCCAGGCGCTCGCCGAAACCGACTTCGTATGCTCGAGCGTCAACGTCGGCTCCACGAAGACGGGCATCGACATGGACGCCGTGCGCCTCATGGGCGATATCGTCAAGCAGACCGCCGAGACCACGGCCGAACGCGATGGCCTCGGCTGCGCGAAGCTCGTCGTATTCTGCAACGCTCCCGACGACAATCCCTTCATGGCCGGCGCCTTCCACGGCGTGACCGAGGGCGACGTCGTCATCAACGTGGGCGTTTCGGGTCCTGGCGTGGTGAAGCGCGCGCTCGAGTCTGCGCGCGGCGAAAGCTTCGAGGTGCTGTGCGAAACCATCAAGCGCACGGCGTTCAAGGTGACGCGCGTCGGTCAGCTCGTGGCCCAGGAGGCGAGCCGTCGTCTCGGCGTGCCGTTCGGCATCATCGATCTCTCGCTCGCGCCGACCCCGGCGGTGGGCGACAGCGTCGGGGAAATCCTCGAGGAGATAGGCCTCGAACAGGTGGGCGCCCCCGGCACCACGGCGGCCCTCGCGCTGTTGAACGACCAGGTCAAAAAAGGCGGCATCATGGCGTCGAGCTATGTCGGCGGTCTTTCCGGCGCCTTCATTCCCGTGTCCGAGGACAAGAATATGATCGACGCCGCGGCATCGGGCTGCCTGACCATCGAAAAACTCGAGGCTATGACCTGCGTTTGCAGCGTCGGACTGGACATGATCGCGATCCCTGGCGACACGACGCCTGCGACCATCGCCGGCATCATCGCCGACGAGGCGGCCATCGGCATGATCAACCAGAAGACGACCGCGGTGCGCGTCATTCCCGTCGTCGGAAAAGGCGTCGGCGACGTCGCCGAGTTCGGAGGCCTATTGGGGTACGCGCCCATCATCCCCGTCAACACGAAGAGCTGCGAGGCGTTCGTCAATCGCGGCGGCCGCATCCCGGCGCCGGTGCATTCGTTCAAGAACTAGGAACGGTCTGGGCGATGGAAGGGCGCGATCTTAAGGAGGACGCGGCTGCGCGGGTGCGCGTTTCGGCGCTGGGCGCTCCCTATGCATGGATCGAAACCCTCGATGATCCGCGCCTCGATGCGTTCGCGCGTCTGACCGAGGTCCAGCTCCGCAACAAGCTTGAACCTGAGAAAGGCGTCTTCATCGCCGAGAGCATCAAAGTGATCGATCGCGCATTGTATGCGGGCATGGTTCCCGTTTCGGTCCTGATGACGCCCGAATGGCTGGATGCGGCGGCCCCGACCGTCGCGCGCATCCAGAAAGCTTCGAAGCCTGCGCCGACCTTGCGTGGCGGCGTTTCGGGCGGAGGCGTTTCGGCGCGGGCGGCTTCATGCGGGGGCGATGACGCGGAAGGGTCCTCGGCGTGCACGCCCGTGTTCGTGGCTCCCGTCGAGGAGCTGAAGCGCTTGACCGGCTTTGCGCTCACGCGCGGCATCCTCTGCGCCATGCGACGCCCGAAGCTGCCGAGCGTCGAAGAGCTGTTGGCGGGCGTTCGTCCTGGCGGCGCGCGCAGGATCGCCATGCTCGAAGGCATCGTCGACCACACGAACGTCGGGGCGATCTTCCGCTCGGCCGCCGCTCTCGGCGTGGATGCTGTGCTCGTAGCCCCGACGTGCTGCGACCCTCTGTATCGCCGATCGGTGCGCGTATCCATGGGAACGGTGTTCCAGGTTCCATGGACGCGCATCGGCAATGACGCGCATGATTGGCCGCGCGCCGGGCTCGAGGAACTGCATCGCCTGGGATACGCCACGGCCGCCATGGCGCTTTCGGACGATTCCATCCCGCTCGATGACGCACGGCTTGCAGCGTGCGAAAGGCTCGCGCTCGTGTTCGGTACCGAGGGCGACGGCTTGACGGCCCGCACGATCGAGGGATGCGATTACACGGTGAGGATCCCGATGGCGCATCACGTCGACAGCCTGAACGTCGCTGCGGCATCGGCCGTCGCGTTCTGGGAGCTGTGCCGGTAGAGAGAGGGGTCCTCATGCTGTTCGAAGATGCCTTGGGCATACGTAAAGTCGCGGCCTCGAGGGACCGGGTCGAGCTCGAGATGGATATCGTTCCAACCTTGTTCCAGCCGCACGGATTCCTGCATGGGGGTGCAACGCTTTCGCTGCTCGAGACCGCGGCGAGCATGGGAGCTGACGAGCGGGCTGATTTCACCTGCGAAATGAGCTTCGGCACCAGGGCCGATATCCGGCATCGAAAGCCGGGGAAGCACGGCGTGCTGCATGGCGTCGCCGAATTTCTGGACGAGGAGGAGTATGCCCCGGGTGCCCGCAGGCAGACCTGGCGCGTGACGGCTTGCGACGATGCGGGCGACGTCGTCTCCGAAGGGACGTTCCAGACCAAGATCGTCACCATCGAGTACTTCGAGCGGAAGAATCATTCCGGCAGAGACGGCCGATGACGTGTGGTCGGACCGCTTTTCCGATGCGCCGATCGGTTCAGCCTCCCGCATGCGGGCCCTTTGCGACGAGTGCGGCGTCGGGCAGGGTCTCGTTGGTTCCAACGACCGCATGCGGGCTCTTTGCGGTGATGCGGACCGCGTGTGTTCCATGCTGGTAGAATCGGGATGCAATCAGAAACCGTCTTCGGCACTTCTCGGGACGATGACGCGAGGCGAGGCGTGAAGCGGCGGGCGATCTGTTGCAGCGCAATCAAAAGCCGCTTTCGACGCTTCTCGGGACGGCGCATACCAGAAGGGAACGCCATGGTTCTTTCGGACCGCGATATCAAAGACCAGATGAGCAAGGGCCGCATCGTCATCGAGCCGCTGGTCGAGGACAATATCCAGCCTGCATCCGTCGACGTGCGCCTCGGGTCGAATTTCCGCATCTTCCGCAATTCGTCGCATGCGTTCATCGATCCCCTGACCGACCAGCCGGGCCTCACCGAATCCATCGACGTCGCCCCTAGCGGCACGTTCATCCTGCAGCCGGGGCAGTTCGCGCTCGGCACCACGCTCGAGCGCATCGCCGTGCCCGATGATATTCTGGGCAAGCTTGAAGGGAAATCATCGCTCGGGCGTCTCGGCCTCATGATCCACTCGACGGCCGGTTACGTCGATCCCGGTTGGGAAGGGGAGATCACGCTCGAGCTTTCCAACGTGGCCACGCTTCCCATCGTCCTGCATCCGGGCATGCGCATCGGCCAGATGTCGTTCGAACGCATGACCTCGCCGGTCGAACGTCCGTACGGCAGCGCGGGCCTCGGCAGCCACTACCAGGGGCAATCGGGGGCTTCTCCCGCTCATCGCCTCTAAGGGCATGTACGTAAGGGCATCTTCGAAGATTGCAGAAAAATCGACGGCCGCCTCGGTGCGAAGCGGCCGTCGATGGTGTTTCCTCCGTGCGTCAGCGAGCGCGAATCTAATGCTTCTTCAGCGCCCTTGTACCTGCAGCCGTGCCGATGGCCGCTGCGGCGATGAGCGCCGTCGCGACGAACGGCAGGGAGCTCATCGGATCGCCCGTCCGAGGCATCGTTCCGCTAGACGTGGTCTTGGTTGCGGTTTGAGTCGTGGGGGCGGGGGATTTCGCCTCAGGCTTCTTTTCAGGCGTCTTCGGATCGTTCGGAGCCTTGACGGTATACGCCAGCTTCGGAATATCGAAGTCTTCCGCTGCACCCTGAACGCCCGCGGAATTGACGGGCAAAAGCGTCGCCTTGGTGTTGGTGGCAAGTTCGTAGTCGCCCGGCTCGGTCGGGGCCTTCGCCAACGCGACGTCGTATGTCAGCTTCACGGGCGCGAAGTTGGAGATCGGCTCGTGCGCGGTGAACTCGTAGGCGTCCGCATCCGCATCGTACGTCAGGGTGAAACGTGCATTCGGGGATCCCGTGCTATGGAAGCTCCAGGCGTTCTCGCTCTCTTTCGTGGCTTCGAGCTGCTCGTCGCCGACGCTGACCGTCGCCGTTCCAGGGACGAAGTCGAAATCGTAGCTTTCGCCCTTGCCCATGGAGTCGGTGATCTTCGACCCGGCGCCGCAAGCGTACAGGATGTTGTTGGCGATCTGCGTGAAGTCGAGCGGCATGCCTCCGTTGAGCTGGTTCATGAACTTGACGGAGAAGTCGGAATCGTCGCCTGTGCGCACGGCGTAGCAGGCGTAGCCTTCGCCCTTCAGAGCCTGCCATACGGTGTAGGCTTCATAAACCGCACGGTCAGGCGCCATGGCATGGTCGGCCTGGGTACCGTGCTCGATGAAGGCGAAGCTTGGATCGGTGATGGCGCCCGTCGCGGGATCTTTCACTATGCTCGTGGCATCGTTGCCGTAGGTCTTGAAGTCGCGCGCATACGTATCGCCGTCGTTCGCAACCCATTCGACGAGGTGGGCATAGTAGGTGTCCCAGTCGCCGTAGGGCATGGCATAGGTGGCTGAGCCAGGCGTGCGCGCCTGGCGCCATTCGTCGATCATGCCGAAGTACACGAAGTTTTTCGGATCGATCTCGCTTGCGGCCTGCTGAGACGTCGGATCGGTGTACGAATACTGGTAGTAGATGTCCTTGACCATGCCGTCTTCAGCCGTGAACAGGCGCGTCAGGCCATCGCTCACCAAGATGACATGCTTGCGGTTCGCGGGCGTATCCGTATCCGCATCAAGCATGGCTTTGGCTTTGGCGAGGCCGTCCTGCATGTTCGTGCCGGACTTCAGATCGCCCGTGTAGCCTCCCGCGATGGCCCCCTTGAACGCATCGACGTTGCCGGCGTTCAGCTCCGAGAGGTCCTTTTCCACATGGCCGTCGCCCCTGAACGACACGACGCCCACCTTCACCTGGTCGGCGCCTGCCACTTCGGCGACGAGTTTGTCAAGCGTCGCCTTGGCGTCGTTGATGGCGTCGTCTCCGCAGCTTGAATTGTCCACGACGAACACAATGTCGGATGAAAGCTTGGCCTCGGAGCTCGGTAGCTGGAGCGTGACGCGGGCGGTCTTGCCCTCGTCGACCCACGTTGCCGTCTTCGATTTGGAAATCGTCCAGGTGCCGGCATCCGCCCATGCGGGTGCCGGAAGCGCGATGAAGAGGGCGGCGCCCAGCATGGCAGCGCATGCGAGGGCCAGAATCCCCTTCTGGCGCAGTGACGGTATGGTCTTCCTCATTGCGTCCTCTCTTCTCCTATGAATATCCCTGCGGTGTAGACCGATGTGTGCATTGTACGCCTCGATGACGATGAAATGTTCAAGGAATGGCTGTTCGCTGCATATTTTCGGGGTGCATTTCGGGGTTCATTGCGCGCTGAACGGATGCGAAGGCGCGGAATCGATCTATGCGGAACGGTTCGCATGATGAAGGGGAGGCGCATCGCCGAGGCAGAGAGGCGCATGGCGTGCGTTCGCCCGTCGTCTGCTACCATGGGCGCATCATGATTCCACGTGGGGAGGCGCCGTGAGCATACGCAACGAACGGGGCGAGCTCATCGCTCTCGAACCTCTCCTTATCGGCTCGTCGGTATCCCTCTTCTTCCTGCGTGCGTTCGTGGATCATTCAGGGCCTCTCTCGCAGGTCATCGGCGATGCGGCGTTCCTATGCCTGATCGCCGGCGTCGTCGCCGGATTGGCGATGGCCGCCGCGGTCGTCGTCGCGTGGAGCTTCGGGTCGCATCGCGGATCGATGCCCGTGGCTACTATCCACGGACGTATGGGGCTGATCGTGGCTGCAGTCATGCTGCCGATCGTCGGCTGCGCGTTCGCCCTGCCGAATCCCGGATTCGTGCCCGCGATCATTGTCGGAGGCCTTTTCTGCGGTATCGGCATCGCGCTCCATCTCGCCTTATGGGGTGCCATCTACTCGACGTTCGTCCCGCAGACGATCCTTTTGAACGCATCGGTGTCCTACCTCATGGCGTCGATCGCCCATGGTGCGTTCCTTGCGAGCCCTCTCGCGCTTTCGGGTGCGGACGGCATCTCGGTTCTTGTCGTGGCCGACGCCGCGGCCGGCCTCTGCATGGCCGCGGAGCTTCGGCGGGGCGCATCCTCGCGCTTTCGCGATGGCGAAGCCGTCTCCGATGCTCCCGCTTCGACGCATGCGTCCGATTCTCCTCGGGGCATCCTGGCGCGCGCATCCTTCGTCACGTTGGCCAAGATCCTGTGGAAGCCTCTGGCAGGCGCGATGATCGTCGCATTCATCCTCGGGCTGATCTGGAATCCCGCGCCTGCCGGAGAAGGATCGGGCTCCGAAGCGGGTACGCTTTGGGGCGCGGTTTCGGGCCCTCTGCTCGCGGTGGGCGTCATCGTGCTGCTGCTGAGGCGCAGCCCGCGGGAATTCACGCTCCACTCCATGCAGAGCGTGCTTCTTCCCGCCTCGGTCACGGTGCTCATGGTCATGCCGTTCTTCGATACGGGCAATCCGCGCGTCATGGTCGTCACGAGGGTTCTCACCACGCTTTCCTTCGCCATCGTGGGCATCGTGATTTGGACGACCTGCGCCGCATCAACCAGGACCTCCGATCTTTCGGCCGTCGTGGTCATGCCGGTCGCGTTCGCGATCATGGCCGCATGTTTCGCCGCAGGCATCGTTCTTATCTGGCAGATCGGCGAAGGAGGCAAGCTGCTGTGCCTCGCGGTCACGGCGGTCTATCTTATCGTCACGAATGTGGCCGTGGCGTTCGAGGGCGATACGCGGACCCCGCGCGAAATCGAGAAGGATGCGGCGGCGCGCTATCTTGAGGAGCGGACCCGTCTCGTCGTCGATCGGTTCGGGCTTACGGGCAGGGAGGCCGAGGTTCTCGGCTATCTCTGCCGCGGCTTCAGCCAGGTGTATACCGCGCGGGAACTCTATATCTCGGAGAACACCGTCCGCACGCATGCGAAGCATATCTACGCGAAGACGGGCGTGCATTCCCGCGAAGAGCTGCTCGAGCTCCTTAACGGCTAGGGCGATGCGGAATACCCGATCCTTGCATCAGACGAATCACCCGGCATAAGGAAAGCCTCTCATTTCCCATGTCTAAGAAACAGGAGGCAGGCCGCTCCTTTGCGGACCCCTCAAGGGCCAAGGCGGCGTTCCGGCGGCACAGCTCGGTATTCACCAGGCTAAACGCACGCATCACCGAAGCGGGTGATGCGCCCGCGCGGGGGAAATCATCGGCTTAGGCGATAGGCATCTCCCTTTCTGCGCCGTACATTCCTTCCTGTCGGCGCAGCCGATATCAGGAGGGGTCGCGCGGGGCGCGTCATCATCCCGAGACGATCGGGAAGCCGTGCGCGGCGTATCGAAAGGAGACATGATGGCTGAGAAGATGAAGGTGTCGCGGCGCTCGTTCCTCAAGGGAGCTGCCGTCGGAACGTTGGGTGCGGCATCTCTTGCGGGACTGGCGGCCTGCGGTTCCTCGGCATCCGACGCTGCGGCGACCAAGCCCGCATCCGACGGATCGATGGCGACGGGCAAGGCATATGACGTTCTGGGCACATCGTATTCCTCGAACGGCCGTGCGAACGACGGCGCCGTGAAGGCCGCCACGACTCCCGAGGAATACCTTGCGGCCAAGGGCGACGGCGTGCTGAGCGCGGGCGGCGCCTGCGACTCCCTCGGCATCGCGCCCGAGGACTTCATGCTGAACGTTCCCGCCTGGCTAGGCGAGAAGCCTGCGCTCGAGGCCGAGGAAGACGGCAGCTGCGACGTTCTGGTCATCGGCGCCGGCAACGCGGGAACCACGGCAGCCCTCAAGTGCGCCGAATCCGGGCTCAAGGTCATCCTCGCCGAGACCCAGACGTATGACGAGTACGACGAGTACGCCTGCGACATGGCCATGTACAACTCGAAGCTCTTCCTGGACAAAGGCACGCCCGAGATCGATCCCATGGACATCTTCAACGAGTACATGCGTCTGTATCGCGGCCATGCGCACCAGAGCATCGTGCGCGATTTCGCCACGCGCGGCGGCGAGGTGCTGGACTGGATGGTGGATACCTACATCCCCGCCGAGTACACCGATGCCTACGCTAAAACCTCCAACTACAAGGGCAACGACAATTTCTCCGGCATCTGCGCCGGCCAATACTCCTTCCGCGGCATGACCCAGTGGCGCGACGTGGACACCAACGTGAACATGTGGCCGTTCGTCATCCGCACGCTGCACACCGCCTTCGAGGGTCTGGGCGGCGAGATCCGCTGGGGATACCAGGGCATCGAGCTTGTAGGCGGCAACGGCGAGGCCGTGACGGGCGCCGTCTTCAAGAATATCGACGGTGCCTACAAGCAGGTGAACGCCAAGGTCGTCATCTGCTGCGCCGGCGACTTCGGCGGCAACCCCGACATGAGGCTCGACCTGTCCGACCAGATGCGCAACCTTGCCTGGTCGTTCGGCAAGGACCGCACCGACGTCGCTTCCACGATGGGCATGGGCCGCGACGGATCGGGCATTCGCATGTGCCTGTGGGCAGGCGCCACGATGGAAGGCGGCCCGCGCGCCGGCCAGGCCGCCGGCATCAACGGGGTTCCCGGCTTCGCGTTCGGCGGCGCATGGCCCTGCTTCGGCGGCGATGGCAAGCGCTTCATGAACGAAAGCCTGATCAAACATGGATCGAACGGCTATCTGGATATGCTTCCCGCCGATTCCTTGCTCGTCAACGTGACTGACTCCAATTGGGAGACGTACCTGAGCTATCAGGGCTACGGCCATGAGACCATGGACCGCTCCAGCGACTATATGGTCGAAGAGGTCCGTGAGAACATGAAGAACTACGTCACCGGCTCCGACGGCTTCGACGTGCGCGCGTTCGCCCGCTTCGGTAAGGAATACAGCAAGGTGTATGCCGCCGACACGCTCGACGAGCTTGCGGATATCGTCGGCTATACGGGAGAGGCCAAGAAGAGCTTCCTTGCCGAGGTCGCGCACTACAACGAGATGTGCGAGGCCGGCAAGGACTCCGACTGGGGATGCGATCCCCAGAACCTGTTCGCCATCAAGGACGCTCCCTTCTTCGCCTCGTTCTCGAAGACGTCCAACCAGGTGAGCGGCGGTCTGTGCCAGCATGCGGCCGTGTGCACCGACGGAAGCTACCGCGTGCTGTACGGCGACAAGACTCCGATCGAGGGACTGTACGCCGCAGGCAACAACTGCGGCCAGCGCTACGGCATCCAGTACGCCACGCCGACTGCCGGCAATAGCTGCGGATCTGCCTTGATCAGCGGATACTGCGTCGCTGAGCATGTCGTCGAATCGCTCGGGAAATAAGGCCCTTCCCCTTCGCCCCTCCATGGGGAAGGGCGTGTGGCGTGCGTGCGCTACCATGATGGCCGGCCGTCTGCAAGGGCGGCCGGCCATCCGTCGGAATTCGGAGGTGCGGTATGGAGAAGCGTCCGGTGCTGCTCAAGGTCGAGCTACCCTTTCGCCTGAAGGAACGCGAGCATTTCGCGGAAGACATGATCGTCGGCTGGGACAGCGGGCGCATGCGCACGTATGTGCAGGCTCTTATCAGGGAGATGCTTGCGAACGCCGGGCAGTTCGACGACTGCCGGATTCAGGCCGTACGCTATGGCGGCGGGACGGCGAGCATGGCGGGCCAAGCGCTCGCGGATATCTCCGCGGCCATCCATCGCGTCTTCGATGTGGCGCCCGATGCGTCCGTGACCATGAGCGCCGCTGTGTCCAATATCTCGGGCGCGACCTTTCCCTTCTTCAAGCGGGCAGGGGTCCAGCGCTTCGACATGGAGATGATGGCCCTGTTCCAGCCCATTTTCTCGCGATGCAACAACGTCGATGCCTTCGATTTCTTCGTCATAGCGTGCGACAGCTTCCTTCATGCGTATGCGAACGACACGCTCGGGCTCGTGCTCGCCTGCGGGGTAGGAGGCGTGTCGATACAGGATTTCCGCAGAAGCTGTCTTGCAGCGGCCGGGTCGGACGCCGTGCACGTCTCGTTTCTGAAGGCCGACAAGGACGATCTTCCGTCTCCCGACGAGACGGCAGCCCAGGAGGCGCAGGCGCGCGAGGTCTTCGGCGGTGCCGGATTCGTCGAATACCTGCCGATGCGGTTCGCGAGGCCCGGGCATGAGGATCGGTTCCTCGCATCGTATGCGGCGGGTGCCGACGTGCTCGCGTTCGGCCTGGGGGCCGAAACGCGTTTCGGCGGGATCGTGAGCACGAACACGTCGGATTTCGACACGTACGCGAACCATTCGACGGACTATACGAAAATCACCGTCGCCACAAGGAAGGCGTGAACGCCGGATCCTTCTCGTTTAAAATGGCATTGCATACATGACATGGCAGCTTCCGCGCATTCCATTGCGGACACCCACGGCGCGATCGGCGGCACCCAGACCTTCGGCGACGGCATCGGCACGCAGGTGTTCGGCCCTGTCATGACGGCGCAGAACGGAGCCATTCCCGCAGGTTGGCAGAAATACGACGCCAACGGCAACAACAGGCTGCGTTACTCGCTGCCCGTGGTCGTCGCTCGCGATGTCAGCAATATAGGGATCTACGTCAATTCGCGCGGGGCCCAGAGCACCATGCTCGGCATGGTGCTGAACGACGAGGGCGACGCTCCCGCATCGTACGGCGAGGCCACGCATGTCATCAATCTCAAGGGAGACATGCCGTATCTGGGTTCCGTACGTCCTGATATGGGCATAAAGAACGCGGATTCCACGGCATGGACCTCTGATGACGATACGGGCGACGCGGACGAAGGCGAAGGGCAGCTGATGAACGGCGGCACGTATGCCGTTTACCGCGCTTCGGACGATACCTATGAGCTTACGGTCCAGGCGCATCCTGGAGCAACGGGCAAGGCCTATGCCAAGGGTTGGGTGGACTTCAACAACAACGGCACGTTCGACGAGGGCGAAGGGTCCGACGCAGCCGAGGTCACGGCAGACGGGGATCTCAAGCTGAAGTTCACGGACATCAAGCAGAACGTCGACACGAGCATCACGGAATTGGGTACGCGCGTACGCATCTCTCGTGACGCTAAAGACGTGGAGTCGCCTACAGGCCAGGCATTCTCCGGCGAGGTCGAGGATTTTCTCGTCCAGGTGACCGTTCCGCCGCGCGGCTCGCTCGAAAAGACATCCGCCAAGCAGGGCAAGCCTCAGACGGCGACCGTGGCGTTCTCTTCCTACGGCATGCTCGATCATAGCACCGATGCCAATTCGATCAACGAAGCGTCGGCTCCCGTTATGGTGAAGCCCGACGGCACGATCGTCCAAACATCTGAACTTGATGGAGACGGCTATTATGCCGTGAGCGGCGAAGGCAGATACAAGATCGAAGCGTCCGGCAAAGACGTGAAGGCCACATTCGTGCCCGAACGCGGCTTCGCAGGCCCGGCACAAGGCATCGCGATCCGTCGCGTTGACGCTAATGGCCAGACCACAGGTTGGAAGAGCACGAATGATGCGCTTGAGAACGTGAGCTACGCTTCCACGATGGACGGCATGTTCGTTCCTACGGTCGTGCCGCTTGCGCCTGCGGCTCTCCCGGCGACTTCCGAAGACATTCAGGGAAAGCCCCAGTCCGGCAAACCTTCCTTCTCATCCGAAGACGAATCCGTCGCGTCGATGGATTCCTCGACGCTTACGCTCGTCGATCCTGACGGCAACGAGGTCAAGACCCTCGCGGTGAAAGACGAGGGCACGTACGGACTCCATTCTGACGGCACCGTCGTTTTCACTCCCGAGCCTGGGTTCACCGGCAAGGCTTCGGGTGTCAAGGTACAGATGAAAGACTCGCTCGGAAATGCTGCGCAAACCACGTATACGCCGTTCGTCAATCCGGTCGTGCCTACGGCTCAGGGAGCCTCTTCGACGGGAGAGCAGGGCATGAAGCAGCAAGGCACCGTCGCGTTCACGGCCGGTGTGGGCAAGAATTCCGACGGCACCACCGGTACGGTCGATCTCGATCCGGCCACGGCGACCCTCATCGATGGCAGCGGCAACCCGGTGAGCTCGCTGACGATTCCTCATGAAGGTACGTATAAGATCGAAACCACGCAGGATGGCAACGTTACCGTGTCGTTCACACCCGAAGTCGCTTTCACGGGAAAGGCCACTGGCGTCACGGTTCAGATGAAGGATAAGAACGGCACGCCCGCCACGGCGAAGTACCTGCCGACGGTCATTCCAGTCGCTCCTTCAGGCAATGATGTCGTGAGCAGCGATATCCAGGGTCAGCCTCAGACGGGCACGCCCACGTTCAAAGGCGGAAACGATGAAGTCGGCATTGACGAGAACGTTCCTCCCATGATCGTCGACAAAGACGGCAGTCTCGTCGAGTCTCTCGTTGCGGCCGGCGAAGGCGCCTACCGTATCGATACGAATACGGGCACTGTCACGTTCTCTCCGGAGCCCAGCTTCACGGGGAAGGCTGCCGGCATCACGGTTCAGCGCACGGATATTGTCGGCAACAAGGTAACGGCGACGTATACCCCGACGGTCATTCCCGTTACGCCCGCGGGCACGCCTGCCACCTCTACAGGCAAGCAGGGCCTGCCTCAGACCGGTACGCCCACGTTCGCTCCCGGTACGGTGAATGTCGGCGGCGTCGATAAATCGGTGCCGCTCGATCCTTCCACGTTGACGCTCGTCGACGGCGATGGGAACGAGACCGATAAGGTTACGGTCGATGGGGAGGGTTCGTACGTCCTGAACTCCGACGGATCCATAACGTTCACGCCGAATCCCAGCTTCACGGGGACGGCTACCGGCGTCAAAGTCCAGATGAAGGACAAGAACGGAACGCCTGCGACCGCTATGTACACACCGACGGTCACTCCTGTCACACCCAAGGGCACCGATGTGACCTCGACCGGTAAAAAAGGGCAGCCTCAGACGGGAACCCCCGTCTTCACGCCCGGCGATCCGGATGTCCCCGTCACCATTTCCGCCGGCAATCCGGCGAAACTTGTGGTGAACGGCGTGCCGAGCGATGAGACCGCCGTTCCTGCGCTTGATGCGAAGGGCAACGAGGTCGGCACCTATACGATCGATCCGGCCACAGGCACGGTGACGTTCACGCCGCATGCCGACTTTGTCGGCACGCCTGCTCCTGCAACGGTCCAGGCGCTCGATGCGAACGGGACGCCCGTGACCGCCACCTATACGCCGACGGTCGTCGATGAGCCGAATCCCGTTCAGCCGGATGACAAGAATCCGAGCAAGAAGCCTCAGGGTGCTTCTTCTACCGAGCAGGGTGGCAAGAAGGTCGCTCAGCAGAAGACTTCATCAAGTTCGTCAGGGTCTAAGATTCCGAAGACCGGCGATTCCCTGCCCCTGACGGCTCTCGCGGGTGTCGCGATCGCTTCCGGCGCCGCTTCTGCGGCCATCATCGCATGGCGCAGGCAGGAACGTCGCTCAGATAGAAGCATCTGACGGTGGCGGCATCGGACGGGGAGCAATCGGCTCGGCATGTCCGACGTGACAGACTAGAGTGAAGGCCGGGGCCTGAAGCGGATGCCGTTTCAGGCCCTGCGGCTTTAATAAGGGTGGCTGAATCCGCAACGTCGACATCGTGATTACGGCCTGTGAAGCCGTGACGGCCGAATGGCCCGGCGCAGTTGCACTCTTCATGCAGGAATGGCCTGGCACGGTTGCGCTCCTCACGTCGAGTCTGTGAATCCTGCGGCGCTGCCCATGTTGGCCGCATGCGCGCCGTTGCAGCCGCGTCGATCTAGGCTCTTTTATGGAAGTCGCTGATGAGTTCCTGGCGGTTCGCCATGCCGGTCTTCTTCAGGATGTTGTGCACATGCACCTTCACGGTGCTGAGCGCGATGCTCATGGTCGAGGCGATGTTCTGGTTGTCCTTGCCGAGCAGCACCTGCGTGAGCACTTCCTGCTCTTTGTTGGAAAGCCTGTAATGGTCGGCGTATGCCTCCATGCCGTCGTTGATGAAGGCGGTCAAACGATCGCTCTCGGTGACCGGAGGCCTGCGGAAATGCAGGTTGAGCACGCGTAGATCGGCGTTCACCGAGTAGAGGGCGCACCAGAGCATGAGCATGTTCTCCATCGGATTGCGCTCGGGGAAGATGAAGATCGTGCCCTTGACGAACTCCGGCGCTTCCACGACGAACATGAGCATGACGTTTTCGAAGACGACGGCGGCGCCCAGGACGAACATGCCCCAGAACAGCTTTCCCTTCTTCTTGGCTTGGCCGCGCATGGCTCCCGTCGAGCGGGCCGTCTGGTATACGGCGAAGCCGAGCGTCCAGAACAGGAAGACTCCGCGCATCGAGACGAATACGAACTCATGCACGTTTCCATGGGGGATGGCGAGTTCGACGATCACGCTTCCGAGCGCGAATGCCACGCCGGGCGCAATGAGCATCGCGCGGTTCTTCACCTCGAAGAAATCGCAGACCATAAGCCACAGGGGGACGAACACGCCCGCACCGGTCAGAATCATGCCGTACGGCTGCCCGACCAGATAGATATAGGCTCCGCGTTCGCTGAGCTGGTCGAGGGAATGGCGCAGGAGGAAATCGTCTTGGAACACCACGGCGACATCGAAGAAATAGAAGAGGAAGGCGATCGCCGCAAGCAGATAGACGCGCCTTCGCGACACCACGTAGGTGGAGAGGCTCAGGGCCGCGGCCATGACCGCGATGAGAAGAATCACGAGCGTGTAATAGAACAGCGCTAGGTTGGCCATGAAAACCTTCCTGCCCAAGCGGGTTGCAATGCCGATTCAAAGTTTAGTGCTTTCGAATCCCTAAACGGACGAGATTGTAAGTTTTGCTCTTTTAGTCTATTGAACAGGTAGTTTATATTCTAAACCCGGTTTACATCCCTATAGCCACCCGTATTAAGCATGGTAAATGTGCATATGACATCCATATAATGTGCATATGAAGGTGCCGGACGGAGATGAATCCGACGGGGTCGCAAGCCATCGTCGAGCAGGCTGTCCCTATGAGGCGTCGGAATCATCGCTGGGCACGTAATCACGAGGACGGGAGCGATCCCGTCGTAGAGAAAGGAGCCCGACATGGGCGTCAGCCTCAGTGGTCGCAATTTCATCAAGCTTCTCGACTTCTCGACCGAAGAGATCGAGTATCTGCTCAAGCTCTCCAAGAACCTCAAAGATATGAAGCGCGCGGGCGTTCCGCATCGCTACCTCGAGGGCAAGAACATCGTCCTCCTCTTCCAGAAGACCTCCACCCGCACCCGCTGCGCCTTCGAAGTGGGCGGCATGGATCTCGGCATGGGCGTCACCTACCTCGATCCCGGCAGCTCCCAGATGGGCAAGAAGGAATCCATCGAGGATACCGCCCGCGTTCTCGGCCGTATGTATGACGGCATCGAATTCCGCGGCTTCGCCCAGGAAGACGTCGAAGAGCTCGGCGCCAAGGCCGGCGTGCCCGTCTGGAACGGCCTGACCGACCTGTGGCATCCCACCCAGATGCTCGCCGACATCCTCACCGTGCAGGAGAACTTCAACTACGAGATCAAGGGTCGCACCCTGGTGTTCATGGGCGACTGCAAGAACAACGTCGCTCGCTCCCTCATGGTCGTGTGCTCCAAGCTGGGCATGAACTTCGTCGCCTGCGGCCCGAAGCACTGCATGCCCGCCGATGACGTGATCGAGGCCTGCAAACCCATCGCTGCCGAGAACGGCTGCTCCATCCTGCTCACCGAGGACGTCAAGGAAGCCTGCACCGGCGCCGACGTCATCTACACCGACGTCTGGGTTTCCATGGGCGAGCCCGACGAGGTCTGGGCCGAGCGCATCAAGGAACTCGAGCCGTATCGCGTGACCAAGGAAGTCATGGCCATGGCCAAGCCCGAGGCGATCTTCCTGCACTGCCTGCCCGCGTTCCACGACACCAACACCACGATCGGCGCCCAGAAGGCCGAGCAGTTCGGCATCACCGAGATGGAAGTCGAGGACGAGGTGTTCGAATCCGCTCAGTCCAAGGTCTTCGACGAGGCCGAGAACCGCATGCACACCATCAAGGCCGTCATGTACGCCACCCTTAAGTAGAGACTGGAGACACTGACATGCCTTACACCAAAGGAGAGGGAAAGCGCGTCGTGATCGCCCTCGGCGGCAACGCGCTCGGCAACTCCCCGGCCGAACAGCTCGAGCTCGTCAAGAGCACCGCTAAGAACATCGTCGACCTCATCGCCGACGGCAACAATCTCATCGTCAGCCATGGCAACGGCCCTCAGGTCGGCATGATCAAGAATGCGTGCGACTTCGCCCATTCTCGTGACGGCAAGACCCCTGATGTCCCGTTCCCCGAGGCCGGCGCCATGAGCCAGGGCTACATCGGCTACCAGCTGTCTCAGGCGATTCTGAACGAGATGAGGCGTCGCGGCATCATGCGCTCCACCGCGAACATCATCACGCAGACCGTCGTGAGCCCTGACGATCCGGGATTCAAGAACCCGACCAAGCCCGTCGGAGCCTTCCTCACCGAGGAAGAGGCCAAGGCAAAGGCCGAGGAAACCGGCTACGTCTACAAGGAAGACGCCGGCCGCGGTTGGCGTCAGGTCGTGGCGTCTCCGAAGCCTGAGCGCATCGTCGAGTTCGATGCGGTGCAGGACCTCATGAATGCCGGCTACATCGTCGTCTGCACCGGCGGCGGCGGCGTGCCCGTCTTCGAGAAGGACGGCGCGTATTCCGGCGTTCCCGCGGTCATCGACAAGGACCGCTCGAGCGCACGCATGGCTGCCGACTTCAAGGCCGACATGCTCATCATCCTGACGGCGGTCGAGAAGGTCGCCATCAACTTCAACACTCCCGAGCAGAAGAACCTCGACCACATGTCCGTTGCCGACGCGCAGCGCTACATCGAGGAGGGCCAGTTCGCTCCCGGCTCGATGCTGCCGAAGGTTCAGGCCTGCCTGGAGTATCTTGCCGACTATCCGTCGGGCAAGGCTCTCATCACGTCCCTTGAATGCGCCGAGGCGGCCATCAAGGGCGAGACCGGCACCACCATCACGGTGGACTAGAAAACACACCTTGCCAAGTTAGATACGGCTCTATCCAGACCCGCCCATGAGGCAGGCGGGTCTGGGAGGCTATGTCCCTGGTCGCCCATTGGGTGTTAGACGGGATCGATGGGCCGGTGCTGCGACCTTTCTTCGATTCCAAGCCTTTGCCGGGTCCGCACATGAGGCATGCGGACCTGGCGAGGCTGCTTCCAGCTTTCTCCTTCCGGGAAAAGGCGACCCCCTCTGTTCCATAATCCACAGAGCTCAGGAGGATACGTATGTCCGAAGCAGCTGCTGCCGCGTCGACTACGGCGACCGCGCAGAAGAAAAAGAAGAAGTTCAACGTCCCCACCGCATTCACCATTCTGTTCATCATCACGATTCTGGCCGTCATCGCCACGTGGTGCATCCCGGCAGGCAAATATGCAAAACTGTCGTATGTGCCCGATAGCGGCCAGCTCATGATCACCCAGCCTGACGGCTCCACCGAGATGCTAGAAGCCACCCAGGAGGCCCTTGAGGCCAACCCCGAGACCGCCGGCATGGCCGTCCAGGTCAGCAAGTTCGTCGACGGCTCCATCACCAAGCCGATTTCCATTCCGGGCACTTACACCGAGCTTCCTTCCAAGAGCAAGGGCCTCGATGAGATCACCTTGTCGATGGTGCGCGGCACGATCGACGGCGTCGACATCATGGTATTCATCTTCGTCCTGGGCGGCCTGATCGGCGTCGTGAACCTCTCCGGAGCGTTCGAGGCCGGCCTGCATGCCCTGACCAAGAAAACCAAGGGTCGCGAGTTCCTGCTCGTCTTCCTCGTCTCCGTCTTCATGCTCGTCGGCGGCACCACCTGCGGCCTTGAGGAAGAAGCGGTCGCGTTCTACCCGATTCTCGTGCCTATATTCCTGGCCCTCGGCTATGACTCCATCATCTGCGTCGGCGCCATCTTCCTCGCCGGATCTATGGGCACCACGTTCTCGACGATCAACCCGTTCGCGGCCGTCATCGCATCGAACGCCGCGGGCATCAACTTCCTCGAGGGCATCGGCTGGCGTACCGCAGGCCTTATCGTCGGCGGTATCGCGGTCATCGCATACCTGTACTGGTATTCCAAGAAGATCAAGGCCGATCCTACGTTCTCGTACACCTATGAGGACCGCGAGCACTTCGCCGAGCTCTATGCCGTTCGTGCTTCCGGCACCGGCCATGACTTCAACTGGCGCAAGAAGGCCATCCTCATCCTCTTCGTCGCCGCCTTCGTCATCATGGTCTACGGCGTCATGGCTCTGCATTGGTGGTTCCCGCAGATGGCCGGTTCGTTCCTGCTGATCGCCATCATCTGCATGATCATCTCCGGCAAGAACGAGAAGGAATGCACCGAAGCCTTCACCGCCGGTTCCGCAAGCCTCGTGGGCGTGTCCCTGATCATCGGCCTTGCGCGCGGCATCAACCTGATCCTCGACGAGGGTCTGATTTCCGACACGATCCTGTACTGGGCGTCCAACGCGGTCGCCGGCATGCCCGGACCGATCTTCGTCGTGATGGTCATGCTCGTGTTCTTCCTGCTCGGCTTCATCGTTCCGTCCTCTTCGGGCCTCGCCGTTCTGGCAATGCCCATCTTCGCGCCCCTCGCCGACGCCGTCGGCATCGATCGCTACACGATCGTCTGCGCATACAACTGGGGTCAGTACGCGATGCTCTATCTTGCTCCTACGGGCTTGGTCATGGCAACGTTGCAGATGTTGGACATGAAGTATCAGCATTGGCTGAAGTTCGTCACGCCGATGGTCATCTTCCTGCTCGTGTTCGGCAGCGGCATGCTGATCGCCCAGACGCTGGTCTAGGGGGACGCGCACGGATCCATGTTCGTGCGTCGAGCACAATCACCGCCGTCGCTCCCTGGCCTAAGGGACACGCGCGAACCCATACCGTCGGCTCGAACGATCCGATGTGCCGAGGAGGCCGCCTACGGGCGGCCTCCTTTTTTCTGAGGGTCTTTCGTTGGGAGCGTGTCCACGCGGCTGGGGATGCCTTCGAAACCGACGCGAAGAAGTCTGCGCGCCGACCAGCGCGTCCACGTGACCTGGGATGCCGTCTCATCGAGGACGAACCTCGCGTACGCATCGAAAGCGCGTCTATGCGGCCTGGGATGCCGTCGTCTGCGCGCAGCCTCTCTCCGACCAAATGCCAATCGAGCTTTCTGCATGAAGTGCGAGGGGCGGCAAGCCGTCCGCTATGCGGATGGACGCGTGTCGCTTTGCCATGTACACTTCGCTGAACCTCGAAGCCCCCGCTATGTGGGTGGACGTGCGATTGCACGGGCGGTCGTGATTGTGCGGGAGGTCATGACCATGGCTGATGGCCATGATTGCGCGAGTCATCATGAGTACGGCCCGTTTTTACCGAAGCCCGCAGGGACGTTCGCGTCTCCATTGGCTCTTCGCGGGTGCCTTTGCCGCAGTGCGAAGGCGATCGTCGGCTTGTGCCGTTCAAGCCCGGCATCGATGCTTTCCTGTGAATATATAATCTATTCACTACCTAAAATACGAATAATATAACTATAAGAATAACTGGTAATACTATGTAAGATAGTTAAATCATGAATAATTGACAGGTATGATCCGAGGGTATTAGAGTGGGGTCGTTCGAGATATCGAGAGGAAGGATTGCCATGAACGATGCATTGAAATCCCTGCGGCAGATGAACAAGGCGAACAAACTCGTTCGCTTCGCGTTCAAGAAGTTCGGTCCGAAGAGCTACAAGCGCGGCCAGGGCGCCCTGCTTCAGGCGCTTCTTGACCATGATGGAGCAACGCAGCGTGAGCTTGTCGATGAACTGGGCGTAAGCCGCGGCGTCTTGAAGGATTGCGTCAAGAAGGCCGTCCGTCGCGGGTATGTCGTCATCGGCGATGCCGAGGCGGCGAAGACGTATACCGTCACGCTGACCGATGAGGGTCGCGAGGTCGCGGTCAAACGTCGCAAGGCGCACGAGAAGACGGCGGAGGAAATCCTGTCCGTGTTGACGCCTGAAGAGCAGGCTCAGCTTGATGCTCTGACCGAGAAGCTGATCGTTGCCATGAAGGACAAGGGCGTTTCCTGCAAGGGCAAGGGCCGCAAAGTCCATCGCAAAGGTCATTTCAAGAAGCATGGCCATGCGTATGGCGGGTGCACGCATGTGCATCACCATCATCACGCGTAATCGCTGCGCATATCGTCGCCGCCATTACGCGTAATCGTTGCACGCACGCGCATCGCTGCCATCGCGCGCAATCGCTGCGCGTGTCGCCACGGTCGTCGCCACTGCCATTGCGACCATTGCGCATGGTCGCCGGGCATGAGGGGCGTTTCATGGAGGCTAGAGGCTAGATGCTAGATGCCGGTTAAGGAAGCTGTCTGGTTCGTTGGATGCCTGTGGCGGCCGAAGATGCCGGCAATATCGATGGATAGAGAGGACGGCCGTCGCTTTTCGTCGTATCGGTTATGTCGCGATACGCGATCCTAGGCGAGGGCCGTCCGTTTTCTTCTGCAGGGCCGATGTCGACTTCCGGCGCCGTGATCGGCTCACGACTTGACGTATGACCCGATGCGCGATCCGGCGTAGACCCGGCGCATGGCCCGGTGTAGATCTGGCGCACGATGAAGTAATTACGCGCGGCGTTTCCCATCTCAAAACTGGCATCGACTTTCAGCACCGTAATCGGCTCACGACCCGGCGTATGACCCGACGCGCGATCGGCACATGACCTGGCTTACGACCCTCCTGTAAGTGAAAACCCTCTCTACTGCCAAAAAAATAAAGCTTAGTATACCCTATAGGGGTATATTTTCAGCACATATGTTGTAATGACAACCGAATTTCATCTCATTGGGGATACTTTTGTTGTAGGTACAACATAAATTGCATCCGAGACTCTCTAAACAGCGATTTTTTGGCACCGGCTCTGGATTTTTCGACGTAAAACACCCTATACCCCCCCGATCCCGTTCAATCACTTCGGGCCGGCAACCTTGAGCTGGGAGCGGCTTTGCGTCAGGCCAGCACCTTTTACATCAGGAAAGGTTTGATATCGGACCAGCAGCTTTGAACTAAAGGCGGTTTGGCACCAGAACAGCGGCTTTGCGTCAGGAACGATCTCGCATCGTTTGCACGTCGGGAGCGGTTGGCACCGGATGGAACGCCATGTTGTCGCCGCGAGGATGAAGTGTTATGCCGCTCTCGTGAAAAAGAAAGGAGAAAAGGAAAAGAAGGGCGAACGAAAAAAGAAGAACGAAAGGGAAAAGAAGAGCAGATCAAAAGATCTCACCGTTTCTGAAGAGGAAAGAGCTACGCCAAGGACGCTTTTGCAAAGGAAAGAACCGCGCCGCTTCCGGAGAGGAAAGAGCTGTGCCTAGGACGTTTCTTCGGAGGGAAGAACTGCACTGTTTCTGAAAAGGAAAGGGCCGCGACAAAGACGTTCCTGCAGAGGGAAGAATCGCGCCAAGGACGCTTCCGCGGAGGAAAGAGCCGTGCCGAAAGCGAGGGTGAAATCTCGTTGGGGCCAAGGACGAGAACAAGAACAAGAACAAGAACAAGGGTAAAACCTCGTCGTTATCGCGAGGGGATGAACATCTCTAAAAGCTCCTCGCGCGAGTCCGCTCCGGTCTTCCGATAGATGTTCCTCACATGCGTGTAGACGGTATTTTCCGATATGACCAGGGTCTTTGCGATATAGACCGACGAGTGTCCCCGTCCTATGTAGCCGAGGATCTCGCGCTCTCGCGGGGAAAGGCGGAATGTATCGCCTATTTCTTCCGCCTTCTGCTTGAAGAACGTATCGTCCATCGCAGGCGCCGCGTGCTCCGCAGCGGTGGACATCCCGTCCCGATCGTCCGCAACGGCAACGTTCTCGAAACCGCCCTCAAGGCTTCCGAGCTCGTGTCCTTCTCGCGACGAATCAATGAGACGCGCGTTTCCGATGATGGGCGGAAGTATGAGGTAGGCCGCATATACAGCGATGATGGATGTGGGGATGAACCAGGTCTCGGAGGGTGACGATGCTGAACCGCTCGCCAATCCCGCCGCGCTTGCGAGCGCAAATGCAAGCGTGAGACCCGATACCACGAGCGACGTTGGGAACTCTCCCGCATTCGATCCTGCAAGCCCCAAGCCAAGAGCGAGGAGTGCAGCAATGCAGAAGAACGTGTAGGTGACGGCGGAAAACGCTTCGGGCATGAAGGCCCAGTGTTCGGGCAACGTGATGAAGACTACGGTGATGAGCGATGCGATGGGAAGCAGCACCTGATAGAGCGTATGCAGAAGCGGCCCGTCGGAGGGGCGCAGGCAGAATACAGCGACGACGAGCGCCCCAAGCGCGCCGCCGACGGATTCCGCGCTGATCGCGTCGAAGAGCATGGCGTGCGAGACGCCCATGAAGTATGCGAACATCGCCAGCCCGACGATGGCCGGCATCAGGACCGATGCGAACCGGCGCATCATGCCCTTGGGATCGGAGGGAGCCTCCTCCGAAACGTTCGCAAAGGAATTCGCTTTCGCCGGTCGCGTGCCTAGTTCGAAGCGAGATGCATCCGATAGGTGCGCATCGCCGCGCTCCGATGCGTTCGCGCGGGCCTGCAGCTCGTCGTCCTTGTCCATGGGATGGGCAGCGGCTTCGATACGGGAGGCATCAAGGGAAGTCGCGCTGACGGCACCCTTCTTGCCAGGAGAGGTCACGTCGATGGCAACGACGCTCTCTGCGTCGGGGATCGTCGCATGGATGGGTGTGGCGACGCTTATGGAGGCTTCGGTCGCGATCAAACGTTCTGCGCGTTTGCGGCCGATCAGGGAATCCAGAAGGGGCCAGAAGGAGCCCGCGATCACGAGCAGCGAGCACACTGCCACGAGGGGTGTAGCGGGAAGGTACGTGAACAGCCAGTTCACAACTGCCGTCGTGCCTACGGTCAGGCAGAGCGTTAGGAGCAGCCGTCGGGGCCCTTCTCCCGAAAACGACTTCGCCCATATGATGAACAGGGGAATGATACATATTCCCGCCAAAGTGCCTGAAGCGCCAACCACCATTGGCACGAAGGGGAAGGTCCCCGTGCACGACAGGTAGAACGCGATCATCGATGTCGCATAGAGGGCGCACGCGATCCAGGAAAGGGCGCCCGAGCGTAGGGCGTCGCTAGGCAGCGTTTCGCACCGCATCGTTCGCCCACAGGATCCGCCTGCTTTCAGTGTTGCGAGGAACAGTATGGCGGAGGCGAAGATAGCACCTGCCATCAGAGGCTCCACGAACGCCTTCACGATACCGTCGGCTATGACGATGCCGTTGAAGGGAACGACATTGGGAGAATACAGGGGAATCGTTGCGAAGAATGCGATGAACGCGAGCAGACGCATGGCGTATACGTCAGGGTTTCCTGGGTGCTCTTCCATGCGCTCCTTCTTTCGGGATAAGGATCATGTGGCATCGGTCTTGCCGCGTCGTTCTCAAGCTGGCTCGTGAGCACCCAGAACGGTACGCTCGGGGCCGCGCGGGGAAAGCTCCTCGGCAAACCGGCGACCTTTGAGATGCGTCTTGCGCGGCCCCGGGATTCGCATGCTGCGTTCCAAGGGGCTCGCATCATAGGGGTTTCCCAGCATCGCATCTCGTATCTTAGGGGATTCGCATCGCGCCGCCGTCCAAGATACCTAATTTCCTTGATGCCTGAAAGGCCAGTTCATAGCTAAATGCATAGTTTCCGCGATGTGCAGGCGGCAAGCAGCCGTCTAGCATTGCCGGCAACGTCGATGAACCTGCGGACCTCGTTTCATCGGCGCTCGCATGACCGTCGCCTGCGCTTACGGAGGGCGCTCGTCCGCATAGGTCGGACGAATCGGATGGGCCGGCGGCGCAAAGGAAAGAGGGAAGGGAATCGCAATGTCCGAACTGACTCGTAGGAATTTCTTGAAGGGCCTCGGCATCATGGGCGCCGGCGGCGCGGCTGCGGCGGCGCTGGGCGGATGCGCTCCGAGCGCATCGGGGATCGGCGCGGGCGGCTCGTCTTCAACGACCGTAGCCGAGCTTCCCAACCAGTCATGGCGCGTCGCCCCTGAAGAGGTTTCCGACTTCGCGCAGGAAATCGACTGCGACGTCGTCGTCTGCGGCCACGGTTTCGCAGGCATCACCGCCTGTCGCGAGCTTGCCGAGGAAGGCAAGAAGGTCTACCTCGTGGAGAAGCAGACCGAGGAGGGCTATGCTGCGGTCGGTAACGAATTCGCCTCGCTGAACGCCAGCATCCTTCAGGAGCGCGGCGTGCCCCATATCGATCCGGTCGAGTTCTATCAGAACTATATGACCATCACCGGGAACTATCCCAACCAAGAGCTCGTGATGAAGTTCTGCCAGAACTCCGGCGCGAATTCCGATTGGTATCTCGAAGGCCTGAGCGATGATGATTTCGCGACGATGACCACGGCGTTCTTCCCTCAGACCGAGCATCAGCTCGATCATCTGGGCGCCATCAAATTCTGGCCGTCCGTCTGCAGCTTCTACGGCGACTGCAACCAGACGAAGATCCATGGCTACAACCGCGAGGCGGCCAAGGCCGCGGGCGCCGAGTTCCTTTTCGCGACCGAGGCGCAGTACGTGATCATGAAGGACGGCAAAGTCGCCGGACTGGTGGCTTCCAACGAGAGCGGCAACATCAAGTTCACCTGCAAGGCGGTCGTCATCGCATGCGGCGGTTTCGGCGGCAACGTCGAGATGATGAACGATCTCATGCCCGATATGTACCATGCGCTCGTCGAGGGGGAAAGCCTCTCGTCCATGTCTCCCAACAACGGCCGCGGCGTGCAGATGGCCTACTGGGCCGGCGCGCATCTCGAGACGTGCCCCATCCCGGGCATGAACATGAAGGGGCTGTCCGTTCCCGGCAAGATGAACTGCCTGCCGCAGGCCGTCTGGCTCGATGAGCGGGGCAAGCGCTTCTGCAACGAGTTCTATCCGACCGCCGAGCAGCGCGGCCTGCAGACCGTGTACAAGACGCGCAAGACCAAGTTCGCCGTCCTCGACGCCAACTTCCCCGAGTACCGCCAGTACACGATTCCCCAGCATGCGGGCTTCAACGCCACCGACGAGAACATCGCCAACCTGCAGGCATCGCTCGACAAGGCCTATGCGAAGTTCAAGGGCACGTACGAAGAACCTGCGGGCGGGGAAGAGAAGAAGCAGATGGGTCCGATGGTCGAGGTCGAATACATCACCGACGACACGCTCGAGGGCCTGGGCCGCCAGCTCGGCTTCGAGGGCGATGCCCTGCAGACCTTCCTGAAGAGCATCGAGGATTACAACTCCTATTGCAAAGAAGGCGCCGATCAGGAGTTCGGACGCGATGCCGCCGTGCTCTTCCCGGTCGACACCGCCCCGTTCTACGCCTGCACCTTCGATCCTGCGCTGGGCGAGACGATGGTCACCTGCGGAGGCATCCTGACCGACGGCGACCAGAATGCGGTCGATGCGAACTACGACCCGATTCCCGGACTCTACGTGTCGGGCAACGACTGCGGGCGCCGCTTCGGCTACGAATACATCACCCCGATTCCGGGCATGTCGCTCGCCATGGCCATCACGCTCGGGCGCGAATGCGGCAAGTCCGTCGGGAAATTCCTCGCGACCGCGTAATCGACGCGCGGCATATCGGGCCCGGGCGCGCACCCCTCCGCGCGTCCGGGCCGCAAGAAGGGCCTCCGTTCGAACGTGTCGAGCGGAGGCCCTTCGATTGCCGTCTTGGCCGGTGGGCCGGGCTTCTTCATTTCCCCGACGATTCGGCCTATGCGTCGGCGAATCAGAGCGCGTTGAAGCCGTGGATGCCGCCGATGAAGACGAAGATGACGAATGCCCAGGTCGGATTCAGCCGGTCGCAGATGCTGGCCGCCGCTTCGGCGCGCGGGCCGCAGACGCCGCCTCCGATCTTGCGTCCGAACCACCGGATGATCTTCCCGGCCGTAACGAGCAGGATCTTCGCGCCGAAAATGGAGGCGCCGCCGAAGATGAGCGCCCATCCGATGACGGAGAGGGATAGGGAATCGGATGTTTCCGCCGCCCCCTGCACGATGAGCCCGATGAGGAAGATGACGGCGAACGAGCGGATCCAATAGGTGCCGTCGAGATAGGGCAGGGCATGCTCCCATGCGCCGATCTGCTGGATGGGTTCCTGCTTCGTACGATTCTTCTTCGCCATGGTCGTCTCCTGCGCGCTCGTATCGCTCGTATCGGACAGGTCGCATTATCGCGCAACGTGCGCGCATCGTATGCGTCGTCGAGGCATATTTCGGATGAATCGGCCTGCAGAAAAGGGCGTCCGTCGCGTTCAACGGCATATGCGCCATGCATGTTGGCTCTTGGACGACCTGCCTGGATGGCGCGCCGGAACGTTCCCGGCAGCGCGTGTCCTGATACGTCTGCAAACAGGAGAATATGAACCGTCTGATGCCGCCCGACGAGCGTGCGGGCTGCTGCCGATGCCGCCCGACGAGCGTGCGGGCTGCTGCCGATAGCAATGGTACCGACGCCCGAAGGCTTGTGGCGCGCGACGCGCATTCGGGCTACTATCGGTATGAGTTTCCTGGGGTGAACAACGATCGGCACGCGTGCGTCTCGCAGCCGGTCGAGGTTCGCGCTTGCTGCGATAGGATGTGCGTTCATGATAAAGGTACGGCTCGTGAGGCTGCTCGCCCACGCGCGGAAATACATCGTATATCAGGTCGTCTGGCAGTGGATTTCGCTCCTTTGCCAGATCGCCATCGTGCTGTGCGTGGCCGCTCTCGTATCGCACGCCGCGAGCGGCGACCTTGCGACGGTGGATGCGGCGTGGCTTGCCGGCATCGTCGCGGGGGCCGCCCTGCGCTTCGTCTGCGACCGCAAGGCGGCGAAGGCGTCGTTTGCGGCAAGCGTGGACGTCAAACGCATCCTGCGCGGGCGCATCTACGGCAAGCTGCTGCGTCTGGGCGCCTCGTACCGACAGAGCGTGGCGACCTCCGAGGTCGTGCAGATGGCGGGTGAGGGCGTCGAACAGCTCGAAACCTATTTCGGGCGCTACCTTCCGCAGTTCTTCTACGCCATGCTCGCGCCGCTCACGCTTTTCGGCGCGCTTTCGTTCGTGAATCTGCCGTCCGCGCTGGTCTTGCTCCTGTGCGTTCCTCTCATTCCGGCAAGCATCGCCGCGGTCCAGACCGTCGCGCGCCGCCTGCTTTCGCACTATTGGGATGCCTATGCCGGGCTGGGAGATTCGTTCCTTGAGAATCTGCAGGGCATGACCACGCTCAAGATCTACCGGGCCGACGGCGAGCACGCACGCCGGATGGACGCCGATGCCGAGCATTTCCGCCGCATCACGATGAAGGTGCTCACGATGCAGCTGAATTCGACGACGGTCATGGACATCGTCGCGTACGGCGGGGCCGCCGTCGGCATCATCACGGCGCTCACGCAGTTCTACGCAGGAAACGTCGGATTGTTCGGCGTCGTCATGATCGTCCTTCTGGCCTCCGAGTTCTTCATTCCCATGCGCGTTCTGGGATCGTTCTTCCATATCGCGATGAACGGCATGGCGGCGAGCGACCGCATCTTCGCTCTGATCGATGCGCCTGAAGGGAAGAAAGGCGATATCGAGGTGCCGTGCGACGGCATCGACATCGTCCTGCGCGGCCTCCGCTTCTCGTATGCAGAGGGCCACGAGGTGCTGCGGGGCGTGGACTTGGATGTTCCCCAGGGCAGCTTCGTCTCTCTCGTGGGCGCGTCGGGCTGCGGCAAATCCACGATCGCAGGCGTTTTGATGGGGCGCAACGAAGGGTACGAAGGAAGCGTGCAGGTCGGAGGCGTGGAGCTTTCCGACGCATCGGAAGAAAGCCTGATGCGCGCCATCACGACGCTTCCTCATAACAGCTATGTATTCAAGGGCACGATCGCCGAGAACCTGCGCATGGCCGCACCCGATGCCACGGACGGACGTCTGTGGGGCGTGCTTGAGGAGACGCGGCTCGCCGATTTCGTGCGGATGCAAGGAGGCCTGTCTTTCGAGCTCGAGGAACAGGGAAGCAACCTCTCGGGCGGGCAACGGCAGCGTCTGGCCTTCGCCCGTGCGCTCCTGCACGATTCGCCTGCTTATATCCTCGATGAGGCCACGTCGAATATCGATGTCGAAAGCGAAGAGGCCGTCATGCGCGTCGTGCATCGACTGACGCGCGAGCACGGCAAGACGGTGGTGCTGATCTCGCACCGCCTGGCCAATGTGGTCGCTTCCGACCGCATCTGCCTGCTGGAGGGCGGCGTGATCCGCGAGTCCGGCACGTACGAGGAGCTCATGGCCGCCGACGGGGCCTTCCGCGCGCTGTTCGATCAGCAGATGGCGCTCGAACGATTCTCGACGCAGGAGGTCGTGGCATGAACGACATGAACGCAACGTCCGCGCGCCGCTCGGGCGCGGCCATCATGGGTCGTCTCATCGTCCTGGTCAAGCCGTTGGTGCCCATCATGGTGCTGGCCATTCTCTTGGGATCGGTCGGCTACCTGTGCGCCATCTTCATCACGATTCTGGCCGCCTTCGGCATCTCGGCCGGTCTCGAAGGCGCTTTTGCAGGGGCGTCTTTTTCCTCCGAGGCTCTGGTCGATATGCCTGTCTCAGGACCTGTCGGCATCCCGGTGCTCTTCGTCGCCCTCGCCGTCATGGCGGTGGCGCGCGGGCTTCTGCACTACGGCGAGCAATATTGCAACCACTTCATCGCATTCCGCCTGCTCGCCATCGTCCGCCACCGCGTCTTCGCCGTGCTGCGGACGCTCTGCCCCGCGAAGCTCGAGGGACGCGACAAGGGCGATCTCGTTTCGCTCATCACCTCCGACATCGAGCTGCTCGAGGTCTTTTACGCCCATACGATATCGCCCATCGCGATCGCCGTCATCGTCTCCGCCTGCATGGTGGCGTTCATCTCGACGCAGAGCGCGGCCGTCTCGCTGGTCGCCCTTGCAGGCTACGCGGTGGTGGGCGTTCTTATCCCGATCGCGCACGGCCGTCGCGGCGCGCAGGTCGGCTTCGCGTTCCGCGAATCGTTCGCCCGGATGAACGGTTTCATCCTCGAGTCGTTGCACGGCCTGGACGAAACGATCCAGTACGGGCAGGGCGTCGCGCGCGGCCGTGCCATCGACGAGCGCTCGCGCGCGCTGGGTCGGCTGCAGGAGGGGCTTGCCGGCATAGAGGCATCGCAGCGCTCGATGACCAACGCCGCCATCCAACTCTTCTCGGTTCTGGCGCTTGCCGTCTCCGTCTTCCAGTTCGGCATAGGGTCCATAGGGTTCACGGCCATGATCGTCTCGACGGTCGCCGTCATGGGTTCGTTCGGTCCGGTGGTGGCTCTTGCGAGCCTCTCGAACAACTTGAACCAGACGCTTGCCGCCGGCGAACGCGTGTTGGCATTGCTTGATGAGAAACCCCAGGTGGAAGATATCGAAGGGGAACAGCCTGCCTCGTTTCATGGGATGGTTGCCGACGATGTGTCCTTCGCGTACGCCGACGACGAGATCCTTTCGGGCATGTCGTTCGACATCCCGAAAGGCGCGGTCGTGGGCATCCACGGCCAGAGCGGCAGCGGGAAGTCGACGCTGCTCAAGCTCATGATGCGTTTCTGGGACGTGACCGGCGGGTCGCTGTCCGTGCGTCAGGCCTCAGGCCCTGCGCGCGATCTGCGCCATGTGAACACGACCGATTTGCGCAGCTGCGAGTCGTACGTGACGCAGGAGACCTGGCTGTTCCACGACACGATCGCCCGCAATATCGAGGTCGGGCGTCCCGGCGCATCGCGCGAGGACATCGTCGCGGCGGCGAAGGCGGCTTCAATCCATGACTTCATCGAGACGTTGCCGGACGGCTACGACACGAACGTCGGCGAGCTGGGCGATACGCTTTCGGGAGGGGAGCGTCAGCGCATCGGCATCGCACGTGCGTTCTTGCACGACGCGCCGCTCATGCTGCTGGACGAGCCGACGAGCAACCTCGATGCGCTTAACGAGGGCGTGATTCTGAAATCGCTGCGCGACCAGGCGGGCGAAAGGACCATCGTGCTCGTGTCGCATCGCGCATCCACGCTCGCCTTCGCCGATACCGTTATGGAGATGGAATCCGGCCGCGCGAGCTGAGGAGGATTTCCAAAGACGAGTTCATGAGGCGCCAAGGATGCGTTCCGATTGCGGCCTGCAGCCTCGCGCCGGTCGTGCGATCCGGGGCCATTGCCCGGCCAGGGCGCTTCTCGGCCGGAAGCTCATGTGCGGTTTCGGCGCCATGCGGAGGGCGTCATGCCGGTTTCCCGGCGAAACGCCGCGCACAGGCCGCTGCGGTGCTTGAATCCGACCTGCCGCGCCACGTCGTCGATCGTCTCTTCGGAAAACGCGAGCAGCTCCTCCGCTTTTCTCATGCGAAGACGGATGCCGTATGCCCCGATGCTTTCTCCCGTCACGCGCTTGAAGGTCTCGCACAGGTACGTGCGTCCGACATAGAGCCGTCCTGCAAGTTCGGAAATGGTGAGAGGCTCATCGATGGTTTCGGAGAGAACGGTTTTCGCGGCGCCCACGATATCCTCGTCGGCATGGCGGCCTGCGGCCTGGCGACGCATGGCCTCGTCGTGCCGGTACGCCGCGAAGCCCCCGATGGCTTCGCGCATCTTCCCTGAATAGAACAGCGACGCTCCCGGCTTGGAGGCGTGCCGCATGGACAGGGAGCGCAGGATTTCCCGGAGTTCGAGCGACTCGTCGAGCGAGATCGGGGCGTTCGTTTCTTCGAAGGCTGCGGCGGCTTCGGGATTGCGGTTCAGGAACGGCTCGAACAGGATCACGTTGGCGGCTCGGTATACCTGGTCGGTTTCCAAGGGGAATGCATACGATCCCGGATGCATGGTGGCTGCCATGACGTGGTTTTCGAGCCCAGGTGAGAACGGGGCGTTCATTTCGAGAGCCGCATGGTCCCAGGGCGACCGGTCCGGCGTTTCGGATGCGGTTCGGCGCAGCGCCTTCATGTCCGCGGCCGATACAAGGGACAGCATCGCGTAGGGGGTCTCCGGTTTTTCCTCGAGGATGGTCGGGGCGTTCATCTTGACGCACAGCATGACGATGGCGCAATCGTCCTCGATGGGGCTCGACCACATCCATCCGCGCGCGAGCGTCGAATCGATGCGCATGAGCGATCCATAGGCGATGGGAGCCGGAGAGGCTCCGAACTGCATGAGCTGCGTGGCGAAGACGCTGCGCACGCGCGGATCCAGCGCTGAAAGCGCTCGTTCGAGATCGTTTTCGACGGCGCGAGGCATAGAGCCTCCTCACTAGGTCTGCACTGTTTCGTACGGAATGCGTTGCCAATCGTTCGTCTTGCAGAATGAGGCGGCGCGCATCTTCTTTCAATAGTTAGACTACTTTAACAAAATAGGACCCGCATGTGGAAGGAAGGAACAGCATGTCGAAAGGAAAGGAAGCGCAGAAGGGGGTTCTGACCAGGCTGCTCGCCTTCGCCGGACCTCATAAGCGCCTTACGTTCCTCGGGTGCGCGCTCTCCGGCGCATCCATGGTGGCGAGCATGGTTCCCTATGTCGCCATTTGGCTTGCGGCTCGGGATTTGATTCAGGCGGCGCCTGACTGGGCGGCCGCGACGAACGTCGTCCGGTACGGCTGGATCGCGTTCGGCTTCGCCATAGGCGGCCTGGTCGTGTATTTCCTCGGGCTCATGTGCACGCATCTCGCAGCGTTCAGGACCGCGTCCAACATGCGCAAGCAATGCGCCGAGCACCTGATGAAGACCAGTCTCGGATATTTCGATACGCATGCATCGGGATCGCTGCGTCGCCGCATCGACGGGTCGGCCGCCGCGACCGAGACGATGCTCGCCCACAACCTCGCCGACATCGTGGGCACGATCGTGCTGTTCGTCGGCATGGTCGTCCTGCTTCTCGCCTTCGATTGGCGCATGGGGCTGGCGTGCCTGATGGCAGCCGTCGTATCGGTCGTCTGCATGATGTCCATGATGGGCGGCGACCGCGCTCGGGTGATCGCTGAATTCCAAGCCTCGCTCGAGGATCTGGGAAAGGCCGGCACCGAATACGTGCGCGGCATTCCCGTCGTGAAGATATTCCAGCAGACGGTCTATTCGTTCGCCGCATTCCGCCGCGCGATCGAGACCTATAGCGAGAAGGCCCAGTACTTCGAGGGAAAGATCTGCCGCATCCCGCAGAGCATAAACCTCACGGTCACCGAGGGCGTCTTCGCGCTGCTGGTGCCGGCGGTGGTCCTGCTGGCCCCTACCGCCGCCGATCTTCCAGGATTCATCTGCGACTTCGCTTTCTATGCGGTGTTTTCGGGCATCATCTCGACGGCGCTCGCGCGCGTGATGTTCGCGGCGAACGGGCTGAACACCGCAGGCGATTCGCTTTCGCGCATCGAGGAGGTCATGGCGGCTCCTGAGATGTCCGTTCCAGATCATCCGCAGCGTCCGGCGGACTTCTCGATAGAGTTCCGCGATGTGAGGTTCTCATATGCGGGCGCCGATGCCCCGGCGATCGACGGGATTTCCTTCAAGGTTCCAGCGTCTTCGACGTTCGCACTGGTCGGACCGTCGGGCGGCGGTAAGACGACCGCTGCGAGCCTCATTCCCCGATTCTGGGACGTCGATGAGGGCCAGGTGCTCGTCGGCGGCGTGGACGTGCGCGACATCGATCCGCATGAGCTGATGGCCCTCGTGTCCTTCGCATTCCAGAACGATCGGCTCTTCCGCATGAGCGTCTTCGACAACGTGGCCATCGCGCGTCCGGGCGCCACGCGCGCCCAGGTGGAGGAAGCGCTCGAGGCGGCGCAGTGCGCCGATATCGTAGCGAAGCTTCCCCAAGGCCTGGAAACCCAGGTGGGATCCGAAGGCGTGCACCTGTCCGGAGGCGAGCAGCAGCGGATCGCCTTGGCGCGCGCCATTCTCAAGGATTCCCCCATCGTCGTGTTGGACGAGGCCACGGCCTTCGCCGATCCCGAGAACGAAGCGCTTATCCAGAAGGCGATCGAGCGTTTGGCCGAAGGCCGGACGGTCATCATGGTCGCCCATCGCCTCTCGAGCGTCGCCCATGCCGACGGCATCGTGGTGTTCGATCGCGGGCGTGCGGTCGAGTCGGGAACGCATGACGAGCTCGTCCGCGCAGGCGGGCTGTATGCGCGCATGTGGAAGGACTTCTGTACCGCGATTGACTGGAAAGTCGGAAAGGAGGTGTCGTAGATGCTGTTCGGGGAAAAATTCAAGCATACGTACGCGCTTACCGATTCCGGCGTCGCCATCGCGCGCCGCGGTACGTTCTGGACCGTCGTCGTCAATCTGGTCGACATGGGCGGCATCATGTTTCTGTATCTGCTCATGAAGCAGCTCATGGACCATCTGTCGGGAGAAGGCGGTCTTCCGGGCATCGTCCCGTACGCCGTCGGGCTTGTCGCGTTCCTGGCCGTATCGTTCTTCGCGCATTTCAAGCAGTACGGCGCGACCTACAGCAGCGTCTACGGAGAGGTGGAGGCGAAGCGCCTGTCGATCGCCGAGCGCCTGCGTCGCCTCCCGCTTTCGTTCTTCGGCCGTCATGAGCTTGCCGATCTGACGGAAGTCCTGATGGGTGATGTGGCGACGCTCGAACATGTCTGGTCGCACGTGCTCGGGTATCTCTACGGCGCTTATATTTCCACGGCGATCGTCGCCGTCGGGCTTCTTGCGTTCGACTGGCGGCTGGCCCTCGCCGCGCTCTGGGGCGTGCCTGTGGCGTTTGCCCTGCTGTTCGGTACGCACCGGAAGGTTGCGAGCAAGCAGTCCGAGGTGCGCATCGCAGGCGTGCGCGTGGCCGAGGGCCTTCAGGAGATGCTCGAGAACGCGCGTGAGATCCGCGCGACCAATCAGGAGAAGCGCTATCTTTCCGGGCTCTTCGGCATGATCGACGACCATGAGCGCAAGATGGTGCGTACCGAGCTCATGTCGGGCATGTTCATCAATGCCGCCGCGGCCATCATGCGCCTCGGCATCGCGTCGACGGTGCTCGTGGGCGCCTCGCTCATCGCGACAGGACAGATCGGGTTCATGACGCTCTTCGCGTTCTTCCTGGTCGTGACGCGTATCTACGGGCCGTTCGACCAGGCGCTGGCTCTCATTGCCGAGGTCTTCTACTCGGAGGTGTCGGCGACGCGCCTGCAGAGCATCTACGACGAGCCTATCGCGGGCGGGAAGGAATCCTTCGCGCCTTCGGGCCATGACATCGCGTTCACGGATGTGAGCTTCGGATACGATGCGGACACGGTGCTCGAGAACGTGTCGTTCACGGCGAAGGAGGGCGAGGTTACGGCGCTCGTCGGTCCGTCCGGTTCGGGCAAGTCGACCTGCGCTCGCCTGGCTGCGCGCCTCTGGGATGCCGATTCCGGCACCATCGAGGTAGGCGGCGTGGATATCCAGACCGTCGAACCCGAGGTGCTGCTCGGCGATTACTCCATGGTGTTCCAGGACGTCGTGCTCTTCGACGACAGCATCATGGGGAATATCCGTCTAGGTCGGCGCGACGCCACCGACGAAGAAGTGCTGGCTGCCGCACGTGCTGCGAACTGCGATGATTTCGTGAGCCAGCTGCCTCAGGGATACGATACGCCCATCGGCGAGAACGGCGCCCGGCTCTCGGGCGGCGAGCGCCAGCGCATCTCCATCGCCCGCGCGCTGCTCAAAGACGCTCCCATCCTGCTGCTCGACGAGGCTACGGCGTCGCTTGACGTAGAGAACGAGACGCAGGTCCAGCAGGCGCTTTCGCGACTGATCGCAGACAAGACCGTGCTCGTCATCGCGCATCGCATGCGCACGGTCGAGAATGCCGACAAGGTGGTCGTCCTGAAGGAGGGCCGTGTGGTCGAGCAGGGAACGCCGGCTGAGCTGCGCGCGCGGGAAGACGGTCTTTTCGCGCGCATGACGCGGCTGCAGAAGCTTTCCGAGGCGTGGTCGATCTAAAAAAGGGGGACGGCCGCGTTGAAGAAGGAACTCCCTGGGACGATGCCGCCCCAGGGAGTTTTTTTTAGAGCCGAATTGCCCTTCAACGTGTATTGACAACTCATTAAGACGAATACGAAAAACAAAATCGCTGCCCGACAATTCGCCCGCAATGGATACGCAAGATCATCGGGCTGCGGCACGAATGTGTTCAATCCCGAAGGCGGCATCGACAACTTGCACGCAATGGACGCACAAGATCATTGGCCATGTCTTGCGCGTTAGAATGCAGGTGATAGCGGCGGAAGGCTTCGGACGCTATCTGGAAAAGCCCGATGCGTCTGGCTTTCCGTCTCTTCTATGCTCTCGAGGCGGTATCGCTTTGGGACGAGCTCGAGTTGCCGGTTGCATTTTGGCCGGAGGCGGCTTCGTTCGACGATGCCGATGAGCCGTTCGAGTCGGTCGAGGGAGACGACGAGCCGGAACCGTTGCCGTTCGACGCGTTCTGATCGGAGCCCGAAGAGCCCGAACCGTTCGTTCCGGATGAACCGTTGGATCCGGCATTGGCATCGCCTGCGCCGCTCGAGGCGTCTGCGGAAGATCCGTTTTTGTTGCTGGCCGAGGCATTCGAGTTCGAATCCGCGGTCGAGTCGGCGTTGCTTCCCGTCTTCGTCGACGATGAATCGTCGTTCGCTGCGGACTGCTTGTCCGTGTCGGATTCCTTGGAGTCGGACTGGCTGTTCGAGCTGCCGGTATCGGACTGTTCGGTTGCCGGCGTGTCGCTTGCGGTGCCGAAGACGGCGTCGGACACGCTCGATTTCTCTCCGATGCCCTTGCCTTCCGTCACGGCGAAAATGATGAAAGCCGAAAGAGCGATGGCGATAAGCCCTGATGCGATAGCGACGATCACGACGCCTCGTTCCGTTTTCGCCCGATTGGCGCGGCTTATTCTGGTTGCGCGGAGGGCTGCCGTCCGCGCGCTGTGGGATTGGGCAGCGCTTCGCTCCATGGGAGGCAGTGCGGAGTCAGGGGTGTCGGAGGATGGCATTGCACCGCTTTCACCATGGAGGACTCTCGTACGCTGCGCGTCGTAGGCGTCTTGCATGCCGCGGCGGACCTTCGTGCCCTGTGCGTCGCGGGCCTCTTGCGCGCTCTGCGCGCCGGGGGTTCGCAGGGTGCTCGCATAGGGACTGCGTGCGGTTGCCACGGTTTCGGCCGGATCGCTTCCTGCTAGGCCGATTCCAGGTAGAACCTCGGTTTTCCCGTCGGGGCCGAAGACGCCCGTCGCCTTCTCTTTAACCTTGTCGGCCGACTTTGCGATGGTGTTCTTGTATACCTGCGTCGATACGGTCGACACGATGGAGCCGAGCGCGACGCCGATGACCGACCCTGTAAAGCCGATGATCGATGAGAAGAACATCGAGGTCAGAGCAGCGAGAGCCGTTGCTGCGATCTGGACCGGAGATATTCCGGTGAAAATGCCTTTTCGCTCGGGTTCGGGTTGCTTTTCGATGTCGGGCGACGCGTCGGCCAAGACCTGACTGGCTGAAATCCGATCGGGACTGGCTGGAATCCGATCAGTCGAGACCCAGCCGGCCGGGGCTTGGCCGGCCGAGGTTCGACGAGTATTTTGAAATGAACGGTTCATATCGACTCCTTGTTCGACTCTCACCGTAGTTGCGAGATGGCAGAGACGGGAAAAGCGTTACGAACCGTAAACTCATCACGACGCGCTCTGGATATTTGCTGCATCGTTTCGCGATAGTGCGCGGAGCGCTGAAGCTCGCTTGAACTCGTCCAAGGGCTCGCTTGGTTTTGTCTAAGGTATCCCTCTTGGCTCCACCCGGGGATTTGCCCGGTTCTATCCGAGGGCTCGCTTCTGGTTTCATCCGGGGGGGGGGTCGCTTGATCTCGTGCAGGGGTTCATCCAGTTTTGTTCAAGATCCCGCTTGGTTTTCTCCAGAGGCTCGCCTGACCTCGTCCAGAAGATCATTCGGTTCCGTCAGGAACTTGTCCAGTTCCGTCCGAGGGTTCGCTTGGCCCCTTCGCTCAGGGGTTCATACGGTTCTATTCAAGGACTTGCATCTGGTTTCATCCGGGGTTTTGCGTGACTGTCGAAATGCGTGCGCACAGATTCACTCCCAACTGACAAGAAATCAGTGCTTAGGGGGATTTTGCAAGTCGAATTTGCGGGCAAGGCTTTCGCATGGATCAATATCAAGGCTTGTATTGAGATAGGCACAAGATGTAGTGGTTGAAATCATCCTGTCTCATAAGATTCGATTCAGATTTTGATTTCCTATACCCCCTAAGCGTCTATATTTTGGCAGTACGAGGCGAAGTACGCGCGTTTTTTCGTTAAGCTCTGATTTTTTGGAAGATGTCCTGCCGTGCGTTTGCGAAATGAAGGGTTCAGGCGGCGGCCCGCCCGACGGGATCCCCTAGCATACCCGACGGACCCCTTGACACTGGCTTTCGTCACACGACGGGATCCCCTGACTCCAGCTTTAGGCGCCCGACGGGACCCTCTGACGTCGGCTTTCGATGCCCGACGGGACCCTCTGACGTCGGCTTTCGATGCCCGACGGAACTTCCTGACGTCAGCTTTCGATACGCGATCGATCGCTACACGCCAAGCAGTCTTCGGCTCGATTCCGTAATCCTCTCAAGCGCGTCCTCGCCGCGTAGGGCCGCGACGCCCTCCGCGGCGCGCCGAAGGTCGGCGATCCATTCGTCGGCCGATCCTTCGTATCCGGCGGCAGGCGGCCAGTCGGTTTCCAGCAGCAGCTGGGCTATCGGCACGGCTTTCACGTATTCTCGACCTTTGCGCGTCGCAAGCGATCGGGTACCGAACGAGAACCGGCATCCGAGCTTGATCGCGCGCGCGAGTTCCTGCGACGATCCGCTGAACCAGTGCAGGATGCATGTGCACGACTCGATTGCATGCATGCGTTCGAGCAGGTCGAGCACCGTATCAGCGCTCTTCACCGCATGGATGGAGAGGATGCGGCCTCCTTCGGTCGCGCAGACCTTAAGGACGCGGGAGAACGCTTCGACCTGCAGGGCTTTCGCTTCCTCGACGGTTGCGGGGCGTCGGCACCTTCCACCTGCCGTCGTCTCGCTGGCGGTCGCGATGCTTCCCTCGAGGCATCTCTTCCCGAAGTCGAGGCCTATCTCGCCTATGAAACGCGTCTCGCGCGTCAGGTCGGCGGATGTCTCGACACCCTCATACGTCACGCGCCCGTCGGCTACCCACCAGGGATGCATGCCTGCTCCGACGCGCACGTTCCTGCACGGGGTGAGCGTCTTGTGCGCCGATTCGTATGCTGCAGGGGAGACGGTCGCGATGAAGGCTCCGGTTCCGAGCGCCTCTGCCTCATGCGCAATGCGTGCAGGGTCCTTACAGAAGTCCAGGTGACAATGCATGTCGAAGAGGCTAGGAGGAATATCGGCCATTTCCGCTCCTTTCGGCATTACCGAAATGCATGCTGAAAGGCATTATTGGCGTTGCATTCGCGCGCTTCAAGCATGGATGTCGGTTTTTCGATCCCGCGCGCCTTGCGCGGATCGCCGTCTTTTTATAACGTCGACTTTTTAGGTTGGATCTGCGGGGCCGACATAGGGTTGACGGAGAGAGGTCCGTTCACCCAAGGGAATGCTACGCCGCGCGCCTCGCGGATCTTGTAGCCGATCGAAAGGTCCGCTCACCCGAGGGAATGCTTGAGAATATGACCGAAGGTATGGTTGAGGGCATAGCCAGGGACATGACGGCATCGGCTTCGTCCCGTACCCTGTTCATGTCAAGAATTGCGGCGTGCTGCGGGTGGAGCGGTCCGATGGCGGCATGGGATAAGATGATCTCGGTATTCCCATGTGTGAAGAGAGGGCCGATCCAGCGAGCGAGCGTGAATGGTTAGCGTCAAGGTTCCCGCACGCGAGAGGGTCGATCCGACCGGTCGCATTGCGTCAGACAGTTCGGCGAAAGGGAGGCGACGGATGGAGAACATGGACGGTGATGTCATGACGAAAGATGTCGTCATCAGGGAATTCAATATCGCCGACCGTGCAGTGGCCGCGCGCTTCGCCATGGAGGGCATGCATCTTGACCGCTATGTCGAGAACGCGCTTGAACGCTGGATATACGAGAAGTATGTCATACGGGAGGCCCTTGCTCGTTCGAACTATCTTATCGGCGCGTATCAGGATGATAGGCTCGTCGGCTTTTTGTTCGGATGTTTCAAGGGGCAGCCGCTCCCTTATCGCAATTCACGATTCATCTTCCTTCAGCGCCTGTTCAAGCTATTGGAAAGGCTTTCGCCTTCCTCGTCTCGGGACGATGCATACGATGCGGCGAACCGCGCCATGAAGGCGTCGCTTCGTTCTGAACCCGATGTCGAACTGGTGTTTTTTGCGATCGATCCCGCCTGCAAGGGAAAGGGCATCGGCACCAAGCTGCTCGCCGCCTTCGAGCGCGCCTGCGCGGGGATGGATATGTTCCTGCGCACCGACGATGCCTGCACCTATCAGTTCTACGAGCACCGCGGCTTCATGCGCGCGGCAGAGCGCGATGTCGCGATGGGAGGCTCCAAGGGGACCTTTACCCTGAAGTGCATGATGTACGTGAAGCATGTGGATGCATAGGGCATCGACGAGGCGTCTTTCATGTCGGATGTCGTGCAGGAGGAGCCGATTTCCCCAGAGGAGCTTACCCGCATCATCATTCTGGGGGGGGGGCGACAAGGGTTTCACCGATTCCCTTGAAGGAGCGCAAGGCGGCTAGCCTTCAAGCCCGACAATGGTGCGGATAACCTCGCCGGCTATCATCTGGCCCATGATGGGCGGGAAATACGGCATCGTGCCCAGCCCGCCGCGCTGTCCGCGCTCTTGACCTTCGGGCGTCGTCGCGGCGCGCGCCTCCTCGGTCGAGAAGAGGACGCGCAGGCGGCGGATGCCGCGCTTGCGGCACTCCTTGCGCATGATGCGCGACATGCGGCAGTTGAACGTGTCGTTGATGTCGGCGAACCGCAGGAGCTCAGGGTGCAGCTTGTTGCCTCCTCCCATGGCGCTGACCAGCCAGAATCCATGCTCCTGCGCGGCTTGCGCAAGAGCGAGCTTCGTCGAAACGGTATCGATCGCGTCCACGACGTAGTCGGCGCGCAGCGCGTAGTCGCTCACGATGGCGTCGACATTGTCCTCCAGCACGAACGCGTCGACGACCTCGACCGTCGCCGTAGGATTGATGTCGGCGATCATATCGCGCATGACCTCGGTCTTCTTCTGCCCGAGGGAATGCTGCCAGGCGACGGCCTGGCGATTGAGGTTGCTCGGCTCCACCACGTCATGGTCGACGAGGATGAAATGCCCGACGCCGCCGCGCGCAAGCGCCTCGGCGCAGTTCGAACCGACGCCGCCGATGCCGATGACCATGACCGTGGCCGCAGCGAGCGCCTCGACGCCCTCGGGCCCGATCAGGCGTTCTATACGAGAGGTTGCAGCTTCGTCTGCAGACATGGCATCTCCTGGTCGATTATGCGCAATGACGGATCGGCTTCACGGGTTGCCGTCATCGCGGAGGGATGCGGATGCGTCCCAAGGCGTACGAACTTCCAGCGAATCATCCTTCGCGCGGTGAAGTCGTGCGATTCCGAATGCAGCGCAGCGTGCGATGCTCGCGATTATAGCGCGCTACGCAGGCTCGTAGCGGAATGCGCCCGTCCCATCGACGCGCCGCGCGATGCGCCCCTCGTTGACCAGATGATCGAGCACGACCATACCGTTTTCCAAGATGCATTGCTTGAGCAGGATAGGCGTTTCATTCCAGGATTTGCCGCGCGTGTTCCAAGGGACGAGGCGGATCGCCTGCGTTCCCGTGATGCCGGGACGTTCCTTGATCGCCTCCCACGTCTGTTCGACGCGTCGGTGGCGATGGCCGATCAACCAGTCGATACGCTCGTTCACGCCGTCTTCGATCTCGCCGTGCGAATGGAACAGGCGCGATACCCGCAGATCTTGAACCTTGCGGAGGCTGTCCAGGTAGTTTTGCAGGGTATTCGGGTCGGAAACCGAGAAACGAAGTCCGGGCGAAAGCACGAAAAGGATGTGGTCGCCGCCGAAGTAGACACGGCTTTCGGATTCGAACAGCGTCAGATGCCCCTGCGTGTGGCCCGGCGTTTCCACCACGCGTAGCGAAAAACGTCCGACATCGATCGTGTCGCCCTCGCCGACGAAGCGCAGGTTGCGTTCAGGCGATATCCAGCAGTCATGCGCGAGTCCTTGGGCCGCTGCTTCCCTCATGTAGCTCTCGGATGCTCCCTCGGCGCGGATGCGGTCTTCCAGCTGTCGCACGAACAGGTCGGTTCGCTGGAACGCGCTTGCCTCGAAATCGATGCGCGAGAGATAGAGCGGGGCATCTGCGGGAACGACGCGATCGACGAGGCCGGCATGGTCCATATGAAGATGCGTGAGGAAGTATCGCGCGTGCGAAGGGTCGATGTCCAGCTCGTCGAACGCGGCCATCAGGTACGCATACCCTTCATCGGACGGTGCGCCCAGATCGACGACCAGGCAGTCGTCGCCGTCTTTGACGACGTAGCAGTTCGTGCCGCGTGTGATGACGTTCGGGTAGGGAACGTCGATCAGGAAGACCTCGGGCGTCGAGGCCACGCGTATGCAATAATCCATAGGGACCCTTTCTGTTAAAGGAATGCCCTGCATGCGGGTTGCGAATGGCGGTCGGCAACGGCCGTCGTGTCAAGGGCGGCCGCCATCGAGCTCGATCATGCTGTCGTTTCCGCGAGATTATCCGTCTTACAGCTGTCGTCCTGCGCGTCTTTTCGGCTGACGAAGAGCAGCAGCAGGAATCCGGCCACGCCGGCGACGAGCGATGCGGATAGGATGCCCACCTTCGCGATAGTCACGGCCACCGGGTCGACGAACGCGAGGTTCGCAACGAAGATCGCCATCGTGAAGCCGATGCCGCCGAGCAGCGCAGCGCCCACCATATGCGCCACGCGCGCGCCGGACGGCAGGCCGGCCAGCCCGGATTTCACCGTGATAAGGGTCATGGCCAGGATGCCGGCGGGCTTGCCGACGAGCAGGCCGAAGAACACGCCGTAGAGCACGGGGCTCGCGAATACGTTGCCAAGCGTGCCGTCGACGAGGCACACATCGGCGTTCGTGAGCGCGAACAAGGGCAGGATCAGGAAATATACCCAAGGATAGAGGTATTTCTCAAGACGTACGGCAGGCGGGATGACCTGTTTTGCCACCTTTGAGAGCTCGGCTACGGCTTTCAGATAATCGCCTTGCGCGATGACGGGCGTTTCAGGAGCGAAGCTCTCGCGGGCCTGTTCCACCTTCCGCCCGCTCCAGTCGGCGAACGTATGCAGGTTCACGTGCGATCCGGAGGGAATGGCGAAGGCGAGCAGCACGCCGGCGATCGTCGAGTGGATGCCCGACGAGAAGATGCAGTACCACAGCACCACGCCGAGCGCGATATAGGGGGCGAGCGCGTATACATGCCGCTTGTTGAACGCGATGAGCACGATCATGACGAGCGCCGCCGCTCCGAGCCACGGGATGCTCGGCGACTGCCCGTAGAAGATGGCCAGGATCAGGATGGCGATGATGTCGTCGGCCACGGCGAGCGTGCTCAGGAATACGCGCACGCCTGAAGGGATGCGATCGCCGAGCAGCGAAAGGACGCCCAGGGCGAACGCGATGTCGGTGGCGGTGGGGATGCCCCAGCCGCTTGCCGTGGCGGTGCCGAAGTTGAAGGCGATGAAGATGAGGATAGGCGCGACCACGCCGCCGGCCGCCGCCATGATCGGCAGGATCGCCTGACGGATGTTCGTGAGCTCGCCGACCGTCATCTCGTATTTGATCTCAAGGCCTACGAGCAGGAAGAATATGGCCATGAGCACATCGTTGATGAAATGCGCGAGCGTCATCGAGCGCACGTTCTCGCCGAATCCGAAGGTCAGGTGAGCATGCCAGAACCCAAGGAAGGCGTCGTAGATCGGCGAATTCGCCACGATGAGCGCGAGAATCGCGGCGACGAGCATGACGCCTGCGGCCTTCGTGGACGAATGCGTGAATTCGATCCACCTGAAGTAATGCTTCACGCGTTCCTTGGTCTCGTCTATGTAAAGATCGTGTTCGGTCTGCACGGGTCTATCTCCTTGCTGGCGGCCGGCGATGGGAATCCGGCGGTGCGGTGCGCGGGCGCATAGAGGCGGCACAGGCGTGGCGATGAGACGGGCCATGCGCCGAAGTGCGCGGGCGGAAAACGCGATTGGTTTCAAGCGATTCACTTTAGCATGGAGAACGATGCGTGCGGAAATCGAAACGGATCGGTAAACGAATGAAGGCGCCGGCGACGATTCGCCGGCGCCTTCATTCGCGAGGCGCAAAAAAAGTTTCTGCCTTCACTCCGCCGCCCCACGAGCAGGGCGGCGGGGATCCGAGCTGCACGGGCGGCGGAGCGGAACTCCGGATCGGATCCTCAGCCCCAGACCTCCTCGGCGATCTCGCGCACGAGCGCGACCTTGGCCCACTGCTCGTCTTCGGTCAGCTTGTTGCCGATTTCGCAGGATGCGAAACCGCATTGCGGGGAAAGGCAGAGGTCTTCCAGCGGCACGTAGGTGGCTGCTTCGCGGATACGGGCGATCACCTGCTCCTTATCCTCGAGCTCGGGGCTCTTCGTGGTGATGAGGCCGAGCACGACCTTCGTCCCGGGCTGAATCTGAGCGAGCGGGGCGAAGCCGCCGGAGCGCTCGTCGTCGTACTCGAGGAAGAAGGCATCTGCGTGTTCGCGGGCGAAGAAGGTGGAGGCAACGGCTTCGTATCCGCCGGAGGATGCATACGTGGAGTGGTAGTTGCCGCGGCAGACGTGCGTGTTGATGGTCAGGCCTTCGGGGCGGGCGTCGAGGACGCGGTTATTGACGGAGAGGAACTGCTCTTGCGTACGCTTGAGCCCCTCGGCGTCGCTGCCGAAGAAGGCCTCGGCCTTCTCGTCGCAGAGCATGCCCCAGCTGCAGTCGTCGAACTGGATGTTTCGGCAGCCCGCATCGAAAGCCTGCCTGAGGAAGGCTTCGTATCCGGTCACCAGATCATGTTCAACCTGTGCGTCGTTCTCGTAGAATTCCTCGGTATGCGCGCGGTTGAAGGGCAGGACGAGCTGCGCGAGGAACTGCGCGGGTGCGGGAATCGTAAGCTTTGCCACGACGTTTTCGTCTTCGAGCGCCTGAACGAAGCGGAAGTGCTCGATGAAGGGATGCTCGCCCTCGAGCCTGATCTTGCCGGTCGCATAGGTGTCGTCGATCTTCGCCGTTTCGCCATGAAAAGGCAGGCCGGTCTCGGTCTTGCTGTGGCCGATGCCCGCGAATCCCCACATGAAGTCGAGGTGCCAGGTCGCGCGACGGAATTCGCCGTCGGTGATGACGCCGAGACCGGCCGCCTTCTGTTTTGCGACCAGGTCGCGGATCGCGTCGTCCTCGACGGCCGTGAGTTCGGATCGGGAGATCGTTCCCGCCTCGAAGTCGGCGCGCGCGCGACGCAGCGCTGCAGGGCGCAGGAAGCTGCCGACCACGTCGAATCGGTGCGGGGTTTTCTTATCGTATGCGATGGTCATGGGTCTCTCCTTCACGAGCCGGTTGTTCGATGCGGAGAATCCTATCACCGTGGTTTGCTATTCACTAATATTTAAATTTGATACATATATATAGAAATTATCTATATCAATACTGAAAGGAACTACGGAAGGCATGGCGCTGCGTCGCGGCAGGTGTCGAATATATGAAAAACTGCAGGTAGAATAGCTGTATGACGAAAAGGGGAAGGAGCGTTCGAATGTGCGAAGAGTGCTATGTCGATGGGAGCAGGGCGACCCCGCTGCTGAATCCGCGGGACTGTCTGGAGAACCACACGCAGTACATCTGCGGGACGTGCGGCAGGTGCATATGCATCGAACGCGACCCCAATCGCGGACTGCAGCGGTGGAACTTCCCTTTCAAGTCGCTTGAGATTGCGAAGCTGTACCTGCGCGCCGCCGACTACAGCATGAAGAAACCGTGCGGCATTTACGAGATAGCGGGGGAGCGCGGCAGGCTTTCGTACAAGATCTTCGCGGATGGCGAGGATCTGCGGTCGTACCTGAAGAAGAGCAAAGGGAAGTCGTGCGCGTCCCTATCGCCTGCCTTCATCATGGATGAATACCGGGAATATGCGGGCACGCAGGTGCGGAGGCTCGCACCCGACGAGGTCGAGAGGTATATGTCGGAACGGTAGGCCGGGTTTTCGATTCCGGCATCAAAGAATCAGTCGAGAGCGGTTCCTTCGCCGAGATCGGAATTCGTTATCGTTGCCAAGAGCTAGAAAAAAAGAGTGACGAAATGGCCGCTGCCGTTGAAGAGTCGATCGCGGCTGCATTCATCCTCGTGTAATCCATTGCGATTCCTCTTCTGGCCCGAACATCAACGCAGCCCATTTACCGGCTTTCCGCGAGACAGCTCAGGGAATCATAGCAGGTTCGACCTCATGCATCCTGTCGATGGAGGCTCGGTGCATCCAGACAGCGGCCTCAAGAGAATCGGAATGGGCTTCCTGAAGAATTCTGAAACCAGGTCCCGATAGAGACGTTGGCGGCGAAAGTCGGGATATCATGCCGGAAAACAATGCTCGCAAACGCTGATCAGGAGAACCCATGGAAACCGGCATCATAGGCGCGACGTTCGTCGCAGGACTGCTGTCCTTCTTCTCACCCTGCATATTGCCCCTGCTTCCCGTCTACATCGGACTGCTCACGTCCGACGCGAACGACCAGGAACTGGGCGGCGTGCAACGCGCGACGCGGACGATCGCGTTCGTGTTGGGCATCTCGGCCACGTTCCTCGTCCTCGGCCTGGGGGCCGGCGCCGTAGGGCACGCGCTCAGCAACGGCTACGTCGCCATCGCCTGCGGCGTCGTCATCTTCATCTTCGGCCTGCACCTTTCCGGATTGATCCAGATTCCTCTGCTGCAGCGGGAGAAACGCTTCGATACCAGCAAGCTGAACGTCCGCACGGTCGCAGGCGCCTTTCTGCTGGGACTCGGCTTCTCGTTCGGCTGGACGCCCTGCATAGGCCCTATCCTCGGCTCCGTCCTGGCGCTGGCGGCGCAGCAGGGCACCGCTGCGGCGGGCGCCGCGCTCACGCTGGTGTATTCGCTCGGCATGAGCATCCCGTTTTTGATCATCACCCTCGCTTCGAACGCGCTCATCGGCCGCGTGCGTTCGCTGAACCGCTATCTTCCCACCATCCAGCGCATCGGCGGCGCGCTTATTGCCATCATGGGTCTCTGGATGATCTTCACCCAGGTGCACGATCTTTCCGCGCGCTCCACCTCCATGGATGACGCCGCGCAGGAACAGTCCGCCGACGAGGGGATGGACGATATGAAATCCGATACCGCCTCGAAAGACGACGCCATGACCGAGACCGGCTCTGGAGCCAAGAGCGATCAGCAGGCCGGCAAGGACGGCTGGCGCCATGTCAAGCTCCAGGATGCGCACGGAGAAACGCATGAGCTTGCCGACTACGCAGGCAAGCCCGTCTACCTTAAGTTCTGGGCCAGCTGGTGCCCGACCTGCGTAAGCGGCCTCGATAATCTGAAGGCCCTGGCCGCGCAGCATGAAGAGGCCGGAGACGCGCATGTCGTCACGGTCGTGGCCCCGGGGCTGTCGGGAGAGATGAGCCAAGACGAGTTCGCGCGCTGGGCTCAGGAGCAGGGTCTGGACTTCGATATCCTGATGGACGGCCAGGCGCAGCTGTTCAGCGCATTCGGCGTGCGGGCGCTGCCCACCTCGGTGTTCCTGGACAGCCAGGGCAATGTGGTGCAGACGCGCACGGGAGATATCAAACCGCAGGAACTGGAGAAGATGATCTCGCAGCTTGAATAGCTTCGCGCGCAACGATGCAAGCGGGACGATGCGACCCTCGTTTACGCTCGTCGCAACCACCATTCTTCCATCGCCGCATCGCACCTGCGCAAGGACCGGAAAGGATCAGGTCATGAATGCACGAACCCGCATACGCGCCTTCGCCGCCCTTGTATGCGCCGCCCTCTTCGCAACCGCCATGCTGAGCGGATGCGATGCCCAGAGCTATCTGAGCAAGGCGACGGATTCGCACGGCATGAAAGGCGTCTCATCCGAAAACTCTACCGATACGATCAAGGAGGCAGACGTGAACATCGACTACGACAACCTGCATGACATCTACTTCGCCGGAGGCTGCTTCTGGGGCGTGGAGGAATACTTCTCCCGCATTCCCGGCGTGGCCGATGCCGTCTCCGGATACGCCAACGGCGACGCGAACGTCGCCCATCCCAGCTACGAGAAAGTGTGCACCGACACCACCGGCTATGCGGAGACCGTGCACGTCTCGTACGACCCCAAGATCGTGAGCCTGGACACGCTGGTGCGCCAGTACTTCAAGATCATCGATCCCACCAGCGTGAACAAGCAGGGCAACGACCGCGGCAGCCAGTACCGCACCGGCGTGTATTACGTCGATGAGGATGATCGCGCCGCCATCGAGAAGGTGTTCGACGACGTGCGCGCTCAGTACGATCGGGATGTCGTCACCGAGCTGGAGCCGCTCGGCGCTTGGTGCGAAGCCGAAGACTATCATCAGGACTACCTCAAGAAGAACCCGAACGGCTACTGCCATATCGATTTCAGCAGCTTGGATGACGTGAAGCTCGAATCCGGCGCCGACGGGGCCGAACCCTATGGCTACAAGGACGAGAACGGACGCGTGCGCGTGAACGAAGCCGCGTTCAGCCGTCCGGACGATGATGAGATCGCCCGCATGCTGACCGACGCGCAGTACGACATCACCCAGCGCGACGGGACCGAGCGCGCCTTCACCGGCGATTACTTCGACAACAAAGAGCCGGGCATCTACGTGGACGTGGTGACGGGCGAGCCCCTGTTCTCTTCTGAAGACAAGTTCGAATCGGGATGCGGGTGGCCCAGCTTCACGGCGCCCATCGATCCCGACGTCATCGTGGAGAAGACCGATATGTCCCACGGTCTGATGCGTACCGAGGTGCGCAGCCGCGTCGGGGATTCGCATCTGGGCCACGTCTTCGCCGACGGTCCCGCCAAAGCGGGCGGCCTGCGCTACTGCATCGACAGCGCCGCCCTGCGGTTCATCCCTCTCGACAAGATGGAGGAGCAGGGCTACGGCATATTCATGGATCGCTGCGATTCCTACGGAGAGAGCACGAAGTGACGGAAGCACGCCGAGAATGGTCATGACGAAGAACGCTTAGAATGGGAGTTCAGCCGGGTCCATCCGCCCAAGGCGCGCGAACGTTCTGAGGATCAGAGGAGTGCATGAAGGAACCGCCCCAGGCACAGCACCAGGCACGCATCCTGCTTGCCGACGACGACCCCGATATCCTCGAGGTCGTGAGCGTCTTGCTTGCGAGCGAGGGGTATCGGGTGGATGCCGCGCGCGACGGCCTGGAAGCGCTCGCTCTTGCGCGGTATCCTTTCGACCTGGCCATTCTCGATGTGATGATGCCCAAGGCCTCGGGTTTGGAGGTGTGCGAGCGTCTACGCTTGTCCAGCAACGCGCCCATCCTGTTCCTGACCGCCCGCTCGCAGGATGCCGACAAGGTGGCCGGCCTTGCCGTGGGAGGCGATGACTACCTGGTCAAACCCTTTTCGACGCCCGAGCTTCTGGCTCGTGTGAAGGCCATGCTGCGCCGCTACCGTCAGTACGGCTCGGCCCAGGGCGTGCAGACGGGGGAAACGATCCAGGCAGGACCGGTGCTCATCGACACACGCGCGCGTCGCGTGAGCAAAGGCGGGACGCCTGTGGCGCTCACCGACCTGGAATACGAGGTCCTGCTCGCCCTTGCCCGCAACAGAGGCCGCGTCGTGTCTGCGCGCGAGCTGTACGAGAACGTGTGGCGCAGCATGTACCTTCCCCAATCGAACAACACCGTCATGGCGCACATAAAGAACCTGCGCAAGAAGCTCGAAGCCGATCCTCGCGATCCGCAGATCGTGCGCACGGCATGGGGGCGGGGATACATCATTGACTAATCCGATGAACAAGCTGGCCTACCGGCTCATCGCCTACGTAGCGATCGCGCTCGCCGTGGGGGCGGGGGTATTTTTCGGTGCTAAGACCCTTGCGAACTGGGGAATCTCCTCCATCGTCGATACGCCGGCCGCCCAGGAGCAGCGCCTTGCGCGCGCAGCGGATTCGTTGCAGGACTACATCGACGAGCACGACGTCTCGCGTTCGGACAAGGCGGCGCTCGACGACTGGGTGTCCCGCGAGCGGTATGTGATGCTGCAGGTCTACGGCGACGATCGCATCCTGTACGACTCCACCATGGACGAGAATCTGGCATCCCTGGATATATCCGGCGGCGATTCGATGCAGTGGCAGAAGACCTTCGACGTGCGTTTCTCCGACGGCGAAGGCGAGGCCATGTTCTACGAATACTACGCGATGGGCGACGAACTGGCCGCGACCGCAGCGTCCGGCGCTCTGGCGACCGCGGCTTTCGCGCTGGTGCTCGTGCTGCTGGTGTTTCGCAAGACGCGCTCCATCGGAACGCTCAACGACGAGGTCCATATCCTGGAGGGCGGCGACCTGGACTATCCGATCTCCGTTCAGGGAGATGACGAGCTGGGCGAGCTGGCCCGCAGCATCGACGATATGCGCAAGGCCGTCCTGACCCGCCAGACCGATGAGGATGCGGCGCGTCGGCGCGACTACGAGCTCATCGCCTCGATGTCGCACGACCTGCGCAGCCCGCTCACGTCATTGATAGGCTATCTGGACATCCTGGCCATGGGCAGATGCACGTCGGAGCAAGATGAAAAGCGCTATCTGGAAAGCAGCAGGCAGAAGGCCTACCGTGTCAAGGAGATATCCGACGAGCTGTTCGAGCGCTTCCTCTCCCACGATGCCGATTCCTCGACCCGCTTGCTCGAGGAATGCGATTGCCGCTCGCTCATAGGCGCGCGCATCGAGGAAGGGGTTTTCGAGCTTCGAAGCATCGGCATGGAGGTTCAGGTAAGCGGAATGGAATGTCTCGAAGGGCTTTCCGTGCAGGCGGACCCCCGCGCGATCGCGCGCGCCTTCGACAACTTGTTCGGCAATATCAGGAACCATGGAGTCGCTCGGGGCGCCGTGCGCATCGCGTGTTCGCGCGCCGAAGACGGCGCATGCGGCATGCGTGCTGCGACGATCACGCTGGTGAACAGCGTGCGGGACGGGGAATCGTCCACGCATGAGGGGGCAGGGCTGGGCCTGCGGGTCGCCACGCGCATTTTCGCGCATGCGGGCTGGCGCCTCAGCGTTTCCCAGGCCGACCGCACGTTCGAAGCGCGCATCGACTTCGACGCACGGGAACGCGTCTGAAGCATTGCGTTCTCCCCGGACCGATGCCGAAAAGGACCTTCATTCCCCTTTGTTCTTAATCCAATAGTCGCACTCGTCGAAGCCGTCTGCGACCGTATGATCCCGGTAAAGCGTTCCTCCGAGCGCTTCCATGACGGCCTTGTCCGTTTCGCAGAAATACGGCATGAGTTCTCCGTAACCGTTTTCCTTCGCGAAATCTGCGATGGGACATCCCACGAGATGGATGCTGATTCCCTCTTTGCGTCCCCGGGGGTTGATTCTCATTCCCCAGGCGTTGTTCCACGAGCTGTCTGCCTTGTGCTTGTTCAGCTTTCTCGCCCTCATGCCGAATAGGCCGTAGAAGAGCTTCTGTACCAGCTTGTTGTTGAGATCGAACCGTTCCAGCGGCTTCCTGCCGTTTCTCCCCGTCATCATCATGCCGTAGCACATGTCCGTGATTTCGTCGGGGGATAGGGAGCGTCCCATGCATTCGTAATAGGCGAATGCCGAAAGTGCGCCGTAGAAGTTCTTGGACATCGGGTTCTTCTCGCCGCCTATATAAGGGGCTTGATCGGCAAACGATTCATACATGCGGTTGATCTTTTCGAATTTTTCCTCAGCCTTTTCTTCGGTATAGCGTTCCGTTAAGCGCGCTCTGATCCATTCGGCGGATGCCGGTGGCATCGGGTAGGTCCCGATCGTCTCTTCCGATCGTTTCATGACGTTCCCTCCCTCATCAAAGCAAGGATGCCCTTTTCGTAGACCTTCCCTGTGGTCTCCATGCACCTTATGATCGTGTTCCTGTCCCTATCCGAGACGATGAGCCGGAAAAGGGTATGGATATAACCCTCCATCAGGACCTCGAGCGTCCGCCCTTCTATATCGTGCATATCGCTTGATCCGGAGGATTCGGATGCGTTGACGATGGTCTTGGCGGCACGGCTCGCCAAGGCATCCAGGAATCCCTCGTATTTCGTTCCTTGAGAGCCGTTGACGATGAGGACCATGGCGTCTTTGTCCTGCAGAACCGCATCCACGATCTTTGGAATATGCCGGTAGTATGCCTTGCCCATCGTATGGAATCGCATCTTTTCAGGAAGGGCTTCTATTGCATCGCAAGCGCTGCCGAGCGCTTTCATCAATCGATCCGCCGTCGGGTCCGTGATGGCGTAGAACAGCTCTTCCTTAGAGGCGAAATAGCCGTACAATGCGCCGGATGTGAAACCTGCTTCCGAGGCGATCTTCCGCAAAGGAGCCGCTTGGAACCCGTAGGCAAGGAAATACTTCCTCGCGCTTGCAAGTATCCTGTCCTTCGTTTCGATATCGCCGAGTTCCGATTGCTTTCGTCGTGCCATATCTCCTGCGCCGTTCCTCTCTATGTCGTGATATGCATCGTACGCTATCCATGTTTAATGTATCTTAGTTATATAACTTAGATACATTAAAGCACGATATGTCGGCTTCTGAAAGGGAGAATCGAAGAAAACGAGAGAACAGATCTTTGACGAATGAGGGAGATGCCGGCGGGTATCGGCCGCATCAAAGGTCGTCGAGGCAATACCCGCTGTCGCAGCATGCGGCCATGAACTCGCTGTCATGCGTGATGACCAGGATGCTTCTGCCCGTGCGTGCCGCCGTGGCAAGCTCATGCGCGATGATTTCCATGTTCGTGCCGTCGAGCCCGCTCGTCGGCTCGTCGAAGATAAGCACGTCGCGATTCGAAAGCAGGGCGCAGGCGATGGCGAGCCGCTGGCGCTGGCCGCCCGAGAGGGCTGCGGGGTGCGCGTCTTTGAATTCGTAGAGCCCTAATCGCTTGAGCGCCGCACGGGCGCGCTCTATGGTCTCGTCGGTCGGCTTCGCGTCCAGAAGCAGCTCGTCCGCCACCGAGCTCGTGAAGAACTGCGTGCCGGTATCGTTCGAGCAGAACCAGACGGACGTGCGCCGCTGCGCCCCACGCATTTTCTTTCCCTGCATGAAGACGGCTCCTCCGTTGGGGCGCGCAAGTCCCGCGAGAATCATTCCGAGGGTCGTTTTCCCTGCGCCGTTGCGTCCTGTGATGGCGGTCACGCGCCCTGGGTAGAAATGCAGGTCAAGATCCTTCCAGATGATTCGCCCCCCTCGTCTGCACGAAAGCCCGGTCGTGTGCATCGACGGGTTCTCGCCGCAGGGAAGGGGCAGATCGGGCTTGCGTACGGGCATCGGCGCCCGCAAGCCGCGCTGCCGACGTTCTCCCTCGTCCATCGAGCGCATTTCATCGGGCGTGAATTCTGCCAGGATGCGTCCGTTCTCGAGATAGACGTAGCGATCGGCCACGCCGTCGAGCCAGGCGAGGCGATGCTCGGCGACGACCTGGGTGAACCCTTCATTCTTGAAACGCTTCACGATGCGTGCGAGCTGGCGTGCGCCTTCGGTGTCCAGGTTCGCGGTAGGTTCGTCGAATACGAGGGTCTTCGGCGCCGGGGCGCAGACCGAGGCGATGGCGACCCGCTGCTTCTCGCCGTTCGAAAGCGCATCGAGCGGACGGTCGCGGACGTAATCGAGTTCGAGATCGGCGATGGCGGCGTCGGTGCGGCGACGCACCTCGTTCTGGTCCATCCCCAAGTTCTCGCAGGCGAAGGCCACCTCTCCGGGCAGCTCGGATGAGAAGAACTGGCTCTTAGGGTCTTGGAACACGCTGCCCACGCGCGCGCTCATCTTCCATGAAGGGGTATCGGGCACTTCTTTGTCCTCAACCGTGACCGACCCTTCGAGCCTTCCTCGGTAAAAGCGGGGCGCAAGGCCGTTCATCAACCGCGTCAGCGTGGTCTTTCCGCAGCCCGACGCGCCGCAGAGCACTACGCACGCGCCTTGAGGCACATGCAGGTCGATGTCGACGACGCCGTGGCTGCCGCCTTCGTATCGGAACGTGACGCGGTCGAGACGGATCACGGCTTTGCTCCGATCACGAGCAAGAACAGGACGGTTCCCGTCATCCAGACAGCAAGCCAGATCGCATCCCGTGCTTCGCACGGCCGCCCGTAATAGCTGCTTCGAATGCCGTTTCTTTCCGCGCCGCGTGCGATGGCCGACACGGTGAGCTGGTCGGCTATCTGCAGGCACCGCAGCATAAGGGGCACGATGACGTATTCGCCGCTTGCGGCGGGGTGGACGATCATACGGGCAGGAGCGGTGAGGGACCGGTTGCGCATGGACCGCACGATGTTCGAGAGCTCGGAGGCCATGGTGGGGAAGAAGCGGAACACGACAAGCACTCCCAGGATGAGTGCCACGGGCGCGTGCATCTTGGATAGAAATGCCGAAAGATCGCCTGGCGGGGTGGTGATGAGGTCCCATCCCACCACGATGACGGGCGACATGCTCCACAGCAGAAGAACGTGGAATTCCGAGAACACGATCATATGCAGCCCGTGGAATCGGATGAGGAAGAGCAGGAGCGCGAGTACGGCGTAGGTCATCGCGAAGGATAGCGCCAGACGCGTCCTGCCTTGCATCGCTACGTAAATCAGCGACAGCAGCGTGGGAAGGTAGAGCATGGACAGGGCGCTCGTCAGCGTCGAACAAGCCAGCGCGCACGCGAATGCACAGAGCTTGACGGGGACTTTCAGCGAACGACCGCCCGACACCTTACAGCACGCCTGCCTTCTTGAAATGCGCGCGCACGAGCCGCGTGCCGACGACTGCGCCGAGAAATGCCAGGACCAGGGTGAATATCACGATGAACGTAATCCAGAACGGATCGGTATAGTAGTGCAGGTAGGCATCCACGTAGCTCTGCTCCATGCCCGATTTCATGGCGAAGGCGTAGTACGTATCCCAGAAGAACAGAATGGGAAGGAAGTTGGTGCCTTGGTGCAGAAGCCCGTTGACGGACCACGAGGCGATGACCTTTCGAGCGTCCTGATACGCATCCTTCTTGATCAGGATGAGTTCGGAGATGACGCCTACGAGGATGAACCAGGGGGCCAGATACCAGTTTCCCGATATCAGGTAGACGATGCCCACCATGGTGGCGTATATGAGCGTGCAGCCGTGCTTGCCCACGCGCGTCGCCAGGAGCACGTACACCGCGCCGCATGCGAACGCGGAGAACGACGTCGACAGCACCATGCTCACGAAGTCGTTGGGCATGCACACGAGGTTGATCGCGATCTGGATGACGATCATCAGCATGCTGATGAGCACCGTGGAGATGACATCCCTGATCGTCCATCTGCCATCGTTCATGCGGGGTCCTTTCTTTCGGGTATGGACGGTCGGCGCGTGCTACGTGAGTCTGATCAGCCCTTCCCATCCGCTGTTGAAGAATGCGGCCAGCTGCTGGACGTATTCGAGGGCCCGTTCGCGCGTCATATCGTGGACGACGGTCTCGAATACCGCCGTGAAGTAGGCGCTCGTGATCATGTGGTGCAGGTCATGGTCGACCTCGCCTTCGATCTTCCCCTGCTCGCGAAGCCGGCCGTAGTAACGTTCGGTCTGGTCCACGTCAAGCTCTACCAAGTCGTGCACGTAGGAGGAGAAACGGGTGCCGTCCGAGCAGCACAGCACCAGCTTGAACGCATCGAAGTTGTCGTAGACGTAGTTCACGAAATGCAGGAGGTATTCCGTCGACAGGCTGCGGCTTTCCGCCGCGCGATCGTCGGGTATGAGGTCGAAGTGCGCATCCTGGGCCGCTTTGAACTGATCGATCAGGTTATCGGCAGCGGGTCCGGCAAGGGCTTCGAACAGCGCCTCTTTGCTCGGGTAGTATCCGTAGAAGGCGCCTTGGGTGAACCCTGCCTTCTTCACGATGGCACGAAGCGAGGCGCCCTTGAAACCATGCTCGAGGAATTCTTCCTTGCCGACCGCGAGAATCTTCTTCTGCGTCGCGCTCAATTCGGCCATGGTTCGATCGCGCCTCTCTCTTTGCGGACGTCCGCTACGGATATAGCACTGATATATATCAGTGCTATATCCGTGTGTCAAGGTTCGAGAAGATATCGTCGAGCATCACCTTCATCGGTTAGGGGCGACGTTCGATCCTTCTTGTTCGCGCTGCCGAGCAAAACGCAGGGCGGCCGAAGGAAGCGGCGGCCGAGCGGACATTCCCGCCGGCCTTTCGCCTCCTTCGGCCGCCCCGATGCGGTCTTCGATGCCTCTACGTCAACGGCACAGGCACTGCTGCCATCACGATGAGGAAGCGCAGCAGGAAGCCGCCGATAAGCACGCCCGCATCCGCAGCAGCGCCTATGTAGTGCGCCGGGGGAGTTTCCTCGAACGCGGGCTTGGCGATGAACAGCAGCCACGTCTCGACCGCCGAGGGCGCCGCAAGGCCCACCACGACGAAACCGAGCCAGAACACGGGCGCCCAGCTGCCGCATACGAGGCTTGCAACCGATTGCGCACCCGCGACCGAGTTGTAGCTCGTGATGAAGCACAGCGAAGCCACCAGCACGATCTCGACGATCGGGAAGACGTAGTGGAACTTCTTGAGCGCGCCCGCCTCGTCGAACTCCTCCGGGAACTTCAGCGCGCCTACGAACAGCACCGAAGACATGCCCGTCGAAACCGCCGAAACCAAGAACAGGACGGGCAGCAGCGCATTGTTCCACAAGGGGAACGTTCGGCATACGCCGAGCAAAGCTCCCGTGTATGCGCCCACGCAAACCGCGAACACGACGCCCGCGATTTCAAGCCATGCGGGCACGCGCTTTTTCAGGCAGTCGAGCAGAAGCGCGACGAGCGCGATGAGCACGAATGCCGCCAAGAACACGACGCCCCAAGTCATAACTGAAAACGGGTTATGCAGGAGCAGCGCGAAGCGCAGCGGGTTATGCAAACCCGCTTCCGCGTCGAACATCAGCAAGAACAGGCCGACGATCACCACCGCAGGCGCGATGATATGTCCTGCGAAACGCATTCCTTCGGCTTCAGGATGCTTGAATCGCAGGAACGCCGACGCGATGAACGCGCCGCCGCCCAAGCCTGCAAGGAAGAGGTACCACGCAATAGGTGCGCCCCAAACCGGTTCGAATGACATATTCGCCCACCTACCTTACGTAGAAGATCTTCGATTTGGTCGCATCGCCCAGAAGAGGGGTCGCATGCGTCGCGGCGAGCATCCTGGACACATCCGAATCCGGATCGTCCAGGTCGCCGAACGTACGCACGCCTGCCGGGCACGCGGTCACGCAGGTCGACATCTCGGTGCCGTGCAGCGCGCTCACGGTGCAGAACCGGCATTTGTCGACCGAGCCTGTGCGTTCGTCGACCACGCGCGCCCGGTATGGGCACGCCGCCATGCAGTATTTGCATCCGATGCAGCGGCCGTGGTCGATGCACACGATGCCGTCTTCGTTGGTATACGTCGCGCCCGTGGGGCAGACCGTCTGGCACGGCGCGTCTTCGCAATGCATGCATTGCGAAGGAATCACCTGCAAGGAAGCCGTGGGGTACGTTCCCGATTCGGCTTCGGAAAATTTCACGAACGGCATGCTCGCAGGCACGTCGTTCTGGTTCTGGCACGCCAAGCGGCAGGCGCCGCAGCCGATGCACTTGGTCGTGTCGATCACCATTCCGTATCGGGCCATAGCCTATGCACCGACCTTCCTGATCTCGACGGGCGTCTCGCATACCATGCCCGCGCCGGTCGCGGCTTCGCGTGCGCGCGGCACGATGTCCCACACGCTTGCGCCGAATCCGGCAGCGTGCGTCATCTCCTTCGAGCCGATGCCGTAGTGAGGAGGCACATACACCGCTTCGGGGCTGATGAGGTCGGTCACGCGCACCTTCACGCGAATCGTGCCCGCGGAGGTGGAAAGCTCGGCCTCGTCGCCGTCGGCGATGCCGAAGCCATCCGCCGTCTGCGGATTGAGCCATGCGCGCTGGGCCGCCATGTCCTTCGCGAACGCCGCGATCGTTTCGGCATCGGCGGTATAGGTGCGCATCTGCATGCTCTGGGCACCCGTGATAAGGCGCGGCATGCCGTCGTCCGACGCCGTCTCGGGGTCGGTATATCGGGGAACGCGATCCAAGCCCGCCTGCGCGAACGCGTCGCCTGCGAACGGGATCCTGCCCGATTCGGTGCCGATGGCAGGCGCGTCGCCCGCATGCACGGCAGCGTTCGGGATGGCGCAGCATGCGGTATCTTTCAGGCCGTCGAGCGTAACGCCGTATGCCTTGCACAGCGCATCGTTCACGTCGTCGAGCCCGAAGGCGAAATCGTCTCCCTTGCCGCATGCCGTCGCCAGGTCGGTGAAAATCCGATGCACGGCGCGCGCTTCGCCTGCGGGCGCCACCACCCGGTTGCGCTTCTCGGCAAGCGACCACGCGGCGGCAACGGGAGCAACCACGCTTTCCGCCTCAAGGTACGTTGCAGCGGGCAGCACGTAGTCGGCCTTGTGCGCGGTTTCGGTGAGCACGGAGTCGACGACCACCTTGAAGCCGATGTTGTCGAGGTCTTCTTCCACCTTCGCGGAATCGGGCCAGTCGGCTGCAGGATCGCACTCCACGAACAGCGCGACGTCCGCGCCGTCCTTCGCGGCAGCTTCCAGGGCTTCTTGGCAGCTCGCGACGCCGAGCCCGCTTGCCTGTGCGATGCTTTCGCCTGCGGCGGAGACCTTCGTGAACGGGGCGTTCTCGAAGACGCTCTCGTCGATCGCGGGAATCTTCGCGAGGAACATGCCGCCTGTCTGGTTCACCGCGCCGAGCATGGCGTTGAGCAGCACCGCGCAGCGAACCGTTTCGAAGCTCGTCGCATAGCCGCAGCCCAGAAGCATGCCCGGGCGAATATCCACGTGGCAATGCGGAGCGGCCTTCACAAGGCCTTGCGCGGCGGCGTGCACCGCGTGTTCCGCGACGCCGCATTGCTCGGCGGCCCATGCGGGCGTGTAGCGCAGCATCGCGCTGCGGAATTCTTCGAAGCCTTCGCCATAGCGCGCGACGAAGTCCGCGTCGAAGGTGCCCTCGAGCGCCACCTCGCCCATGATGCCCAGCAAGAATGCCAGCTCAGAGCCGGGGCGCACGGCAACCCATTCGTCGGCGAGCATATCTGCGCCCGCATAGCGGGGATCGACGGCCACCACGGATCCGCCGTTTTCGCGCGCCTTCGCGAATTTCTCCACCTCGGCAGGGCGAACCGTCTCGTCGCCGCTTGCATCGAGCACGACGGTGTATTTCGAATTTGCCGTGTCGAACACCGGCGTGGCACCCAAAAGCGCTGTATACGCCGCATCGATGTCGGCGTTCACGAGTGCGGAATCGTCGAAGTAATTCGGCGAACCCACGGCTGCCATGAAACGCTTGGCATACCACGCATCGGTTGCGCGGCCGTCTTGGAACAATGCCGTCTTTCCATCGGCGCCGGATATATGGTCGGCGATATCGGCAAGCGCATCGTCCCAGCTTACGTTCGTGAAGCCGCCCTTGCCGTCAGCCTTCAGGGGTTCGAGCACGCGGTCTTCGGAAGTCGTGAGCGACGGCAGTCCCTGCCCGCGGCCGCACAGGTATCCGCCGGAATGCGGATGGCCTTCGGCGCCCATGAAGCGCCACAGCTCCTCGTCGCGCACCCATGCTTCGATGCCGCATGCGTTCGCGCAGCCCGCGCATAGCGTCGCCGTCGTGTATGTGGCCAGATCATCTGAATCCGAGGACTCAGGTTGCGAGGAAGAACAGCCCGTCGAGGTGCCCAGAGCGGCCAATGCCGCGCAGCTGGCACCCGCGGCGAGGAATCCTCGCCTCGTCATCATGTCGTCCATGATGCGTCCTTTCTCAAGCAAGTCGAATCGGTCGCGAGGTTAATCCTCGGGGAACAGCGTCGCCGTGCGGACGATTCCCTTGTCGATCGCCTCTTGGGCGATGTCTTGCCAATCGACGAACTTGATGGCCCCGTTGGGGCATTGCACGGCGCAGCGGCCGCACGCGATGCACTTCGTGGATTTGCCGCTGGCCGGATCGATCTGCGGCATATTCCACGGGCATGCCTCGTGGCACAGCCCGCAGCCGATGCATGCGTCGGTATCGACCACGCGCGCGCCGGTTTTGGGATCGGCGTAGATCGCGTGCACCGGACAGTTCCTCATGCAGGCGGCTTCCTTGCACTGCTTGCAGTGCTCGACGGTGAACTGGCAGTTGCGGTAGATTCCGTCAGGGCCGTTCGAACCTTCGCCGTAGTTGTAGTTCTGCCACACGCGCACGCGCGCGGTGGCCTGGCATGCGCGGCCGTCGTTGCGCAGCGAGCACATGAGCTCGCATCGCTGGCAGCCCGAGCACCGGGCGCGATCGGTCACGATGAGCTTGGTCGGCGTCACGTCGACGGCCACCTGGCCGCGTGCGATCGTATCTTCGACGACGCCCCATTTCGCCAATGCGCCGCCGGCGATGAGGCCGACGAGGCCGATGCCGACGCCTCCGGCGACGACTTGACGGCGGGTGAATTCCTTGGGTGATTCCTTGGCAGCAGGTTCGGCCTGCGGCTCTCCAGACAGAATCGTTTCCCCCTTCTCGTCCATCGAGAGTCCCTCCTTTTTGCGCTTCTCTTCGATTGACGCACGATTCCTTGCACGCTTCGCACGCATCGCATGGTGAGGGAATACGCTCTGCGGATGTCCCCTCAATGGGGATAAAAGTCCTGTTGAATGCACAATACCCTACAACAAGGTACACGCATGGCGGGCCATGGGGCACACTAGGATCGACCGCATAAGGGGGTCAATCGCACACATGTCCTCGCACGCACGCTTCAATGTCACGGCAAAGACTTGGAGAAAGACATGGAAACCGAAAACGTCTCCTATGGCTGGCAGGGCAAAATAGCCCGTGTGAACCTGACCACGGGGGAAATCACCACCCAGTCAACCGACCCATACAAGTATTTTCTGGGCGGCATGGGTCTTGCGAATAAGATCATGTATGACGAAGTGCCTGCAGGCACCGATCCGTTCAGCCCGGAAAGCAAAGTGGTCATGGCCGTGGGCCCGCTCACCGCATCGGGCACGCCCTTGGCAGGCCGCACCACGTTCTCGCATCTGTCGACGTTCACCACCGACCACCTGGTCGTGGATTCCCATTGCGGCGGCATGATCGGCGCGAAGCTCAAGCTGGCCGGCTGGGACGCCCTCGTCATTGAAGGCGCTTCCGACAAGCCCGTGTACATCAGGATCCTCGACGACCAGATCAGCATCGAAGACGCTTCCGACGTATGGGGCATGGGGACCCGTGCCGCCACCGAGGCGCTGTGCCGTCGCGAAGGCAACGGCTTCTGCGTGGCCACCATCGGGCCTGCCGGCGAAAACCTGCTGCCGTACGCCTGCCTCATCAATTCGCGCAATCATTCCGCAGGCGCCGGCCTGGGCTCCATTCTGGGTTCGAAGAAATGCAAGGCCATCGTCATCGAGGGCAACGGCAGCGTGAACGTGGCCCATCCGAAGGTCGTCGCCGCGCTTTCCGACTACATGATTTCCGGCATCGTGGGTTCGAACAACAACCATGTGGTGCCTTCCACCCAGCAGGAGTGGGCGGAATTCTACGACAAGGGCAGCCGTTGGACCGCGCGCAAGGGTCTGTACTGGGCGCAAGCCGAAGGCGATCCGATCGAGACCGGCGAGCCGAAGCCCGGCGAGCTCAACACCGTGGGCTATCGCTGCATGAAGACGACCAAGGACGACGGCCCCGAAGCCGAGAAGTACACCATCAAGATGAACGGTTGCCACAGCTGCCCGATCCACTGCTATTCCGACATGCGCATTCCCGGTTCGGCCGAGCATGGCGGCTACGAGATCACGGGCAACACCTGCGTGCCGAATTTCCCGTTCAAGTACATGATCAAGATCCTCGGCGAGAACACCCAGGTCGAAGACAACTCCGAGGACTGCGTCATCTGGAACCAGGTCATCGGCTCCACGGTTGACGATCTGGGCCTGTGGTGCAACTACGCGCAGCTCTACCGCGACATCGCGCACTGCATTTCAAAGGGCATCTTCAAGCGCGTGCTGCCCGAAGAGGAGTACGACCTGTTCGATTGGGACGCCTTCAAGAACAACGATCCGTCCATCATGGTGAAGATCCTGCGTCACATCGCGCAGAACGACAACGAGATGAGCTATATCGCGCACGGCGACATCGTGTGGTGCGAACGCTGGGACGACATGGAATGGTTCGACACAACCGCGAGCTGCCTCATCAACTACCGCGGCTGGCCCGTGCACCATGCGCACGAATGCTTCGGCCAGGTAGGCGCCGTGTACAACATGATGTTCAACCGTGACGACATGATCCATTCCGCCGTGAACTTCCAGGGCTGCGGCCTGCCTATCGAGAAGAAGCGCGAAATCGCGGCCGAGCTCTGGGGCGGCGAAGACGCCATCGACGAGACGAAGAACTACTCGCCCATGAACGAGTCCAAGGCGAGGTTCTGCTGGTGGTCTATCGTGACCGACGTGCTGCACGATTCGCTCACGCTGTGCAACTGGGTGTGGCCGATGGCCATGAGCCCGTCGAAGTCCCGTGACTACCGCGGCGACCTGGACTTGGAAGCGAAGTTCTACAAGGCCGTGACCGGCGAGGACATTACGACCGAAGAGCTCTACAAGCGCGGTGCGGCCATCATGACCCTGCAGCGAGCCAACACGATGCGCGGCATGGGCACGAACGACTTCCGCAACGTGCACGACGTCTACACCGAGTGGCCGTTCACGAAAGATCCCGACATCGAGCCCTTCACGGCCGGCACCGACAAAATGGAGAAGGAAGATTTCCAGACCGCCCTTACCATGGTGTACAAGGAATTCGGCTGGGACGAGAAGACCGGCGCTCCCACGGCGGAATGCCTCGATGGGTACAACCTGACCGATGTGAAGGAAGACCTTCGGTCCAAGAATCTGCTCTAGCGAACCTCCTGCGGACGGCACGCCCCCCATGCCGTCCGCATCCGGGGGTGCCGCGCCTTTAACGAGCGCGGCAGAAAGCCATCAGGGCGCAGAGAGGGCCTGCCGTGCAACGCGGCAGGCCCTTTGCGTGATAGAGACGTGTGGCGGGCAGGGGTCGGACGCAGCCCCTTTATGGCCGGAAACGCGCGATGTCGATAAGGCCGAAGTTCCGCAGCCGTTCAATGCAGCTTTTCAGGATCCGTAAGGTCTGGTCGATATCGGCCTCGCTGGTTTCGTCGGAAAGCGAGAACCGCAGGGCGCCTTGGGCACGCTCGGTAGAAAGCCCGAGCGCCGTAAGCACATGCGAGGGTTCGCCCTCGCGGCTTGCACAGGCGCTTCCGCCCGATGCGCATACGCCTCGCTCGTCGAGCAGCTCTACGAGCGAGGCGGAGTCAACGCCCTCGAACGACATGTCGAGCGTGCCCGGCACACGCGGTTCGGCACCGTTTATGCAGGTGCCGGAGATCTCTTCGAGAATACGCCGTTGCAGCTCGTTTCTCAGACGGGCGATACGTCGGGCATCCTCCGCCATGTTCGTGCAGGCTTCCTCGGCCGCCGCCGCCATACCGACGATGCCCGCTACGTTTTCGGTGCCGCCGCGCAGGCCGCGCTCTTGGCGCCCGCCGTCCATGAGGGGCTCCAGAGGCGCCCCGTCGCGCGCATAGAGGAACCCCACGCCTTTGGGTCCATGGAATTTATGGCCCGAGACGCTGAGGTAGTCGACGTCCAAATCGCGCACATCCACGGGAATATGGCCGAACGCCTGCACGGCGTCGCAATGGAAGCGTGCGCCTGCCGCATGCGCCGCGCGTGCGAGGCGCGCGACGGGCTGGATAGTGCCCACCTCGTTGTTCGCGAGCATCGCCGAAGCCAGGTCGGCACCGTGTCCGAGCGCCTCGGCGAAGGCGCGTTCGTCGACGAATCCCGTTTCGCCGACCGGCGCGTAGGCAACGTCGAAGCCGTCTTCGTGCAGGGTCCGCGCGCTGTTGAGCACGGCGGGGTGTTCGAATGCGGTAGTGACGAAACGGCCTTTGCGGCCCTTCGTCCGAGCCTGCGCATGCATGCAGCCCTTGATGGCCCAGTTGTCCGATTCCGTTCCGCATGAGGTGAAGTACACCTCATGCGGGTCAGCGCCTATGAGCGCGGCGATGCCGGCGCGAGCCTGCTCGACGGCGGCCCGTGCCATGCGCGCCTCGGCATACAGGGACGAAGGATTGCCGAATCCACCGTGCAGATACGGTTCCATGGCCGCGAATGCGGCATTCGATATGCGCGTGGTGGCGGCGTTATCCAAATAGACGCGTCGTTGCGCGTCGGCCCGATCGCCCATGGCGTCTATGCATCCGCTGCCGCACGATGGCGGTAGGCGATCTGCAGGTCGACCATGGCGTCGCGCAACGAGCAGTTCTCGCACATCACGCAATCGAGCGATGCATCGTCGCAGGCATGCGGACGCGCACCCATGTCTTCATAGGAAGCGCCCTGGCGTATGAGGAAATCGCCGCACATGCCGCGCACGGCGCAGGCTCCATAGCGCGCGGTGTACGACTTGTCGCGCGGCACGGCACCGCGGGCTTCGGCCAGCGTTTCGGCGGAGATGGCGGCAGCCTCTTCCACCGTCTTGCCTTCCATCCAATATGCGGCGGCGCAGCCCGAGGCGATCATCGCCAAGCAGCCGTGCGCGCGGTAGCCCGCCCGCTCGATCACGTGCGTTGCAGGATTCACATGCGCGAACAGCTGCACGGCGATCACCCCGTGCTTGGCCGAGCCCGCCATGCCGATGGCGTTCGTATCTTCGGGCACACCTGTTTTCGCGACGTCGGCCACAAGCGCGAGCGCCTCATCGGAATAGCCCTCGGTGTCGCGGTCGTTGTCGGTCTGGAACACGTCGCGCGTGCGAATGTACGGTTTGCCGACGGGCGCGCCTCCGAGCATGTCTTCCGGTTTCATCGATTCCCCCTTTGCGACGCTTCGCATGCGCCGACTTCTCTCGTCCTTCGGCTCTGCCTGCGTGCGGATCCGAAGCGATGCATCGCTTCGGATCCTTATACGTTCATGTACCGTTCGACCGAATACCATTCCGCCAAGGCCTTCGCCTGCGCGTCGGAAAGGTGGTCGGACGAATAGAAATACCGCTCCCCATTGCTTGCCGTGCACGTTCGGATGTCGGAGTAGGCACCCGATTCCTGCACGGCCTGCCACGCCTGCGCGATGCGCTCGGCATTCCAACGATACGGCTTGCTCGAAAGCGACGTCGCGAGCATCGGGCGCGGATACATGCGCGATTCGGCGCGCGCATTGTCGGCCAACGTGAGCGCATCGTCGCCTTCTTCGGCGAGGAAGGCCCAGTGGGCGTAGGCATCGGTCATGAAATCGGACGAATACAGATAGGTTTGCGCGCCTTCGAGCACCTTGATGTCGTCGAGCTGCCATGCGGGCGTCTCGGATTCGGATGCGCCGCGGTTGTCGTTGATATCGGCATTCTCTCCATCATCGATAAGCGTGTCGGAGGTTTCCGCGGTTCGGTCGTCTTCCGATGCTCGCGTGCCTTCTTGCCTGTCTCCGGTTTCGATGCTCTCGTCTGCCGCGCTCGCAGACGAAGCCTCCTCGCTCATCGCGGCCTGGGCGGCGATGATTTCATCGAAGACCAGGTCTGAAAATTCCACGGGCGTCAGATGCACGGGCACGATGCCCTCGGCAGCCCACGTGCCGGGCGTGGTGAGCTTTCCTGCGTTCGAGCGTGTGCGAATCATGTCGAACGCCGCCGCAAAGGCATCGTGCTCGGCTTTCGCCTGCCGCTCTTCCGGCGAAAGCTCCTCTTCGAGCCGATTTGCCAGCTCCGCTTCCCGCTCGGGATCGCGCAGCCCTGCCTCTTCCAAGCTCGTCGCACCCGTTGCGGCGAGCATGCGTGCGAGGAACTCTTCTTCGGGCGTGCGCTCGAGGGACGATGCCTCGGTGCTCTGCGGCGACTCTTCGGCAACATCCGTATCGAACTCGGCCTTTTCAGGATCGTGGACGGTCTCATGCGATTCGATCACGAGCGTTCCCCCTTCCGCATTCGTGCTTCCATCCTGTCAAAACGTTTGAAAACGGAGCATTCTTCGATGTTTTCCATCGTGCCTGTCGCTACACTGCATCTGTACCCTCTTTAAGGGGTATTTGGGGGACATATGCCGACAAGGCATTCTTCAACAGGGTAGCTTGCAGGGTATACGGCAAACTGCCGAAAAGGGGACTTGGGGGAGTCACCATGAACGCAACCGCACCGAAGGCCGTTCCTGGCGAACGTCCGGATCATTTACGCGTGAGCCGCGAGCAGATAGCCGCGCTCGTGCCCACCATCCTGGGATTCATGATTTCGCGTTCAGGCGTGATCGTGTCGTCGTACAACAGCTATGCAAGCACCGATAACGGCCTGTTCACCGATGGAAGCACCCTCATCGTCATGATGCCGCTTCTGATCGCGCTTCTGTGCTTGGGAATCACGAACGCGATCGTTTCGAAGACGGTGACGATCACCATCACGCTCGTCTGCATCGCCTGCGAGAGCCTCGCCCTGTTCGGCATCGCGTTTCTGGAATGCATTCCCGGCTCGCAGGGGATCGAGTATCTCGTGCTGAGCTCCGTGTCGACGCTCAGCGCGTGGCTGTGCATGTTCTATTGGCTGCGTCGCTGCCGCAATACCACCTGCGCCGTGGCCATCATCGTGGTGTTCTCCGCCTTCGCCATCAGCGAGGCGTTGTTGTACGTGGCGTGTTTTCTTCCACGCGAACTGCAGTGCGGCATGTTCGGCGCGCTATGCCTCGTGCAGTACGCGCTCGTGCGCATGGCGCGCAAACGTCCGCTGCCCGAGACGTCGTCCATCGCGTCGAAGGCGCGCGGCTACTTCCATTTCGCCGAAAAGAAGGCCGACAGCGTGAGCTTCCTTGCCGTCATCGCGCTGGGCACCTTCATGATCTCCATCGTCATCGGCATCCTGAAAGGCTTTCCTTCCGGCGAGCCCATTCGCTTCGGCGCTTTCACGCGTCTGGCATACACCCTGATCACGATTTCCTTGCTCGCAAGTTTCATCGTGGGCATGATGCGCGGCAAGAATATGATGACCGTGTACATGTGGATCGCGATGCAGGTGCTGGGCGCATTGGCGCTCATCGCGTTCGCGGTGTTTCCCGAATCGCTCGACATCGGCGCCATCTTCGTGAATGCCATGAACATCCTCATGTCGTGCTTCATGTCGTATCTCATCATCGCGTTTTCAAGCCATGGGCATCGCGACTTCTATTACTATGCGTTCGGCGCCTGGGCCGTGTTCTTGCTGCCGCGCTCGCTCATGCGTGTTGCGAGCATCTTCACATTCGGCGATCTTCCTTCGACCGTCCTGCCTACCGCCATCGCGGGCAGCCTGCTGCTGCTTTCGGCGCAGTTCGTGTTCGTGCAGTTCCTTGGGATCGAGCGCGATGAAACCAAGGAGAGCAGGGCGGCGGCCAAAAACGTGCAGCGATTGCTGGGCATCAGGGAAGAGGCCGCGCCCGGCACCGAAATGAGAAAGGCCATCGTGCGCGAGAGCGCCAAGGCCATGCAGGAGCAATTCATGCTCTCCAACCGCGAAACCGAAGTGCTGGCGCTCTACGCCATGGGGCTCACGCAGGCGAAGATCGCCGAGGAGCTGCGCATCGCGCCCGGAACGGCGCATACGCATGTGAAGCGCATCTATTCGAAGACCGATCTGCATTCCCGCCAGGCGATCCTCGACTACATCGAGCAATACGCGGATTGATCGGTTTTGCTGTGCAAGAGGAGGTGGGATAGATGTCATGCATGTGCGGGAGGGTTATGAGGGGTTTTCGTCGTACTGTTGCAACGCAAATGCAACGCAAACGTTTTCGTTGCATTTGCGTTGCATGCATTATACGATACGAGAGGCGAGAGGAGGCTTTGCATGAGAGAATCTGCGAATCTTGAATTCAAGTCTGAAGTGAGCAATGCATTTCTGAAGACGGTGAGCGCGTACGCGAATTTCCGTGATGGCTCGATATTGTTCGGGGTCGACGATGACGGCGTTGCTATAGGCGTGGACGATGTGTCGCAGGCATGCCTCTCGATCGAAAACAAGATCAACGACGGTATAACGCCTCGCCCCATGTTTTCCTTGGAAATAGATGGAATCAAAAAAACCATCAGGCTCGATGTTCAAGAAGGGCCTGATAAGCCCTATCTTTATCGCGGCAAGGCCTACAGGAGGAGCGACAGCTCGACGGTCGAGGTCGACCGAGTCGAGCTTAATCGGTTGACGTTGGAAGGGGAGAATCTCACATTCGAGGGGCTTCCGTATTCCGATGACAGCCTCACGTTCGATGCGCTTTCCAAGGCGCTGCATGACGCTCTTGGAATTTCCTCGGCAAACGACGATGTTCTCAAGACCCTTGGTTTGCTGGGTTCGCACGGGTTCAATCGTGCGGCCGCGCTCCTTGCGGACGAGAATCCGTATTCAGGAATAGATATCGTCAGATTCGGATATTCGATAAGCGAAATACTTGATCGCACCACCGTCGAACATGTTTCGATCCTTGTTCAGCTTGAGACGGCCATGGAGATGTTCGATCGCTATTTGAGCATTGAGAAAATCGAAGGAGCCTCCAGGCTCACGAAGGAGCTTGTGCCTCGCGAGGCGTTCCGCGAGGCCGTAGCCAATGCTTTGGTACATAGGACGTGGGATGTCGACTCTCGAGTACGCGTGAGCATCTTCCCCGATCGCGTCGAGGTTTCCTCTCCGGGAGGTTTGCCGACCGGCTTGTCGGAGGAAGAGTACCTTGCGGGTCGTGTATCGGTGCTCAGAAACCCGTTGCTTGCCGAAGCGTTCTTTCGCCTTGGATATATCGAGAAGTTCGGTACCGGTGTTCTTCGCATAAAGGAATCCTATCGAGGCACGCAAGAGACTCCGGTTTTCGAGGTCATGGAAAACTCGATCACGGTCGCGCTTCCTGTTCTCGGGTCTCGGTCGGGTACGTCCGGAGATGAGGTTCGTCTTCTGGGCGTCATGATGGCTGGGAGAAGGTATACGCGTGCGGAACTTGATCGAGAACTAGGGTTCGATAAGGCGAAGACGATTCGTGTGCTTAATTCGCTCGTGAAGAAAGGCCTTATTACGACCTGCGGCGAGGGTAGGGCCCGACGCTACGTGCGCGAATAACCTTGATGCATGAAGATTCCAGAAATCCCGCCTAGGCATTCTTCGGGTCGTAGGCGCGCATATAGGCGTCCAGATGCTCGAGGTAGCGCTTCGCCATCGGGCTGAGAGGGCGTCCCTCGGGCGAGATGTAGCCGATGCGCATGATCTCGTCGGATTCGAGCGGCACGGCCACGATGTCGGTGCCGTTCAGGTCGCTCGAGAGGATGCCGCTCGAAATCGTGTAACCGTCCAGCCCGATAAGCAGGTTGAACAGCGTTGCGCGATCCGAAACGACGATGGCCTTCGGGCTGTCTTCGGTGATGTGCATCTCTTCGGCGAAGTAGAACGAATTTTCGACGCCCTGCTCGTAGCTCAGTCGCGGATAGGCACGCAGCTCGTCGAGCGTGATGGAAGCGCGCTTCGAAAGCGGATTGCGCCTGCTGACGAAGACGTGCGGATGCGCTGTGAAGAGTTCGGTGAAGGCGAGGTCGGCATTGCCGAGGATGCGCGTGATCACATCGGCGTTGAACGAGCTCAGATAGATGACGCCCAGCTCGCTGCGAGCGAGCCGCACATCTTCGACGATATCGTGCGTGCGTCCCTCGCGCAGCGAGAACTCGTAGCGTTCCTCGCCGTATTCCCTGACCAGGTTGACGAAGGCGTTCACGACGAAGGCGTAGTGCTGCGACGATATGGCGAACACGCGCCGCTGGGACGTTCCGCCCTTGTACAGGCTTTCGAGCACGTCGGCCTGCTCGACCACCTGGCGGGCGTAGGACAGGAACCGCATGCCGTCCTCGGTGAGCGTGACGCCGCGGCTCGTGCGGGTGAAGATGACGATGCCCATTTCGGCTTCCAGATCCTCGACCGTCTTCGAGAGGGTGGGCTGGCTTATATAGAGGGCTTGCGCCGCACGATTGATCGATCCGCTGCGGACGATCTGGATGAGGTATCTAAGCTGGTTGAGCTTCATTTCGTTCCTTCATGGTCGTTCGGTCCGGGCGTGTGCGGCGTGTTGCACGCCGCACACGCCTTCGCGCATTCAGGGTAGCGTATCGGCTCGGGCCGCGCTCGGCTGGCCATCATGGCGAATATCCGATGCATCGAGAATTTTCCATTGACATGGATCGTCGTGCTCGTATACTGAGATTATCATATGAACAAATGCTCATATGTAGTTACGAGAATGCGGAGGGGCCATGAGCGAAGGGATTGAAGGCGTCGAAGCGGGCGAGACGCTTGACGAAGAGATGCTCTACGACCTTGCGGACTTGTTCAAGGTATTCGCCGACACCACGCGCATCAAGATTCTGTATGCGCTGATGGAGGCCGATCTTTGCGTCGCCGACCTGGCATCGGTCGTGGGCGTTTCGCAAAGCGCCGCGTCGCATCAGCTGCGGCTGCTCAAGCAGGCACATCTGGTGAAGTTCCAGCGCGACGGCAAGCAGATCATCTACTCGCTGTCGGACGACCATGTCTACACGATGCTTTCGCAAGGCTTGACGCATATCTGCGAATAGCCGCTCTCGCTCGGAGCGTACGAAGTTCGAGGAGGACGTCCGCAGGGGCGTTCGTACGGGGAAGGAAGATCCATATGCGTAAGATCATGAAGCTCGAAGGCGAAATCTGCGCGAACTGCGCCGCCAAGATCCAGGACAAGATCAATCAGCTCGAAGGCGTGAACGACGCGAAGGTCAACTTCATGTTCCAGAAGTTCACGCTGGACGCGGCCGACGATCGATTCGACGACATCTTGGACAAATCCGTCAAGATCTTCGGCGATATCGAGCCCGACTGCACGGTTCTCGTCTAACGCAGAGTTTCAGCATTCGGTGGCCGTCGGTATGAAGATGCCTGGTCGCTTCAGGCTGACGGCATGCATGAGGGAGCCGGCGTCGTCGGCTCCCTAGGTTCGTCGCTGCCAAGGCGACCGCTTCGGGCGCTTGTCCGAGCATGATGCTCAAACGAGGTATGACGCATGACGCATAAGCAGAAGAAGATGCTCGCACGCGTGGGCGCGGCCCTCGCGATATTCATCGTGGTGGAGATCATCGCGCACACCGGCCTGGTCGAAGGCGAACATGGCCTTTGGATCCAATTCGGCCTCTTCCTCGTGCCGTACCTCATCGCCGGCTATGACGTGCTGGGACGGGCGGTTCACGGCATCACGCACGGCCAGCCGTTCGATGAGAACCTGCTCATGTCCATCGCCACGATCGGTGCGTTCGCCCTCGTCTTCTTCCCCGAGGCCGAGCCGCATATGGCCGAAGGCGCTGCGGTCATGCTGTTCTACCAGGTAGGCGAATTCTTCGAGGAATACGCGGTCGGTCGCACGCGCAGGTCCATCACCGAGATGATGGATATCGCCCCTGATTACGCGAACATCATGCGCGACGGCGACCTCGTGCAGGTCGATCCGTACGAGGTCGCCATCGGCGACGAGATCGTCGTGAAGCCGGGCGAGCGCATCCCCTTGGACGGCATCGTCGTCGACGGGGCGTCTCAGCTGGATACATCCGCGCTGACGGGGGAATCGGTGCCGCGCGTCGTCGAGGCGGGCGTCGCGGTCGTGAGCGGCTGCGTCAATATGACGGGGGTTCTCACCGTGCGCGCGACCAAACCGTTCGACCAATCCACGGTTTCGCGCATCCTCGAGCTCGTCGAGGAGGCGAGCGAGAAGAAAGGCCGCACCGAGGCCTTCATCACGCGCTTCGCACGCTATTACACGCCCATCGTCGTGGGGTTGGCGGCCATCATCGCGTTCGCCTCCCCGGTGCTCTTCGGGCAGTCGTGGACCGACAGCATCAAGGGCGCGCTCATCTTCCTCGTCGTCAGCTGCCCCTGCGCCCTGGTCATCAGCGTGCCGCTCTCGTTCTTCAGCGGCATCGGCGCCGCATCGCGCGCCGGCATCATGGTGAAGGGCTCGGTCTACCTGGAAGCGCTCGCGGCGGCGGAGACGGTCGTCTTCGACAAGACCGGCACGCTCACGAACGGCACGTTCAACGTGGTCGCCGTGCACACGGCCGAAGGCGTTGCACCCGATCTGGTGCTGTCCTATGCGGCGCATGCCGAAGCGTATTCCGACCATCCGATCGCGCTGTCCGTCAAGGCGAGCTATAGCGGCGTGATAGACCGCGACCAGATCGCGCGCGTCGAGGAACGCAGCGGCATGGGCATCGCGGCCGATATCGATTCTCACGCGGTGCTCGTCGGAAACGACAAGCTCATGGAGGCGGAAGGCATCGACTTCAAGAACTGCGAGCTCGTCGGGACCATCCTCTATGTCGCGCTCGACGGACGTCACATCGGGCATATCGTCATCGCCGACGTGCTGAAAGACGATGCCGAGGCCGCCGTGCGCGACCTGCATGCGGTGGGCGTGAAGCGCATCGTCATGCTGACGGGCGATCGCGAGGAAGTCGCCGCCGCGGTTGCGGATCGTCTCGGCATCGATGAATTCCATGCGCAGCTTATGCCGGGCGACAAGGTTTCGCGGGTCGAACGTCTGATGGCGCGCGACGATGCGGCGAACGCTTCGGGCCCTGCTTCCGGCAAGGCCTCTTCCAAACGTTTCGGCGCGCGCTTCGGGCATCGTGAGGGAACGCTCGCCTTCGTCGGCGACGGCATCAACGACGCGCCGGTGCTCATGCGTTCCGATGTCGGCATCGCGATGGGCGCCATGGGTTCCGACGCCGCCATCGAAGCGGCCGACGTCGTGCTCATGGACGACAAGCCGTCGAATATCGCGCGCACGGTCACGATCGCTCGCAAGACCATGGCCATCGTTTGGCAGAACATCATCTTCGCCATCGGCGTCAAGGTGGTTATCATGATCCTTGCGCTGCCGTTCATCGGCATCGCGACGATGTGGCTCGCGGTCTTCGGCGATGTGGGCGTGGCCTGCCTGGCCATTCTCAACTCGATGAGGGCCCTTCGTCTCGGCAGATAGAAGGGGGCGTCATGAAAGAGGTTTCGGTCGATACCATCGCTCGGGAAATCGCGCGCATGTCGATCGAAGCCGCATGCGACCTTCCGAAGGACGTCGAGGCCGCGCTGCGCGCCGCCGCCGAGCGGGAGGAATCCGCGTTCGGGAAATATGCGATGGACAAGGTCTGCCGCAATTTCGAAATCGCGCGCGAGCAGGGCGTGCCTATGTGCCAGGATACGGGTATGGCCATCGTGTTCGCCGAGGTCGGACAGGACGTCCATATCGTAGGCGGCTCGTTCGAGGACGCGGTGAACGCAGGGATCGCTCAAGGCTATGCGGATGGCTATTTGCGGAAATCAACCGTGATCGACCCGTTGTTCGATCGGCGCAACGCCGGTGACAACACGCCCGCCATCATCTACACGCGGCTCGTCCCCGGAGATTCCCTCACGCTGACGCTCATGCCGAAGGGCGCCGGTTCCGAGAACATGTCGCGCCTGAAGATGCTCAAGCCGGCGGAGGGGCTTGCGGGCGTCAAGGACTTCGTGCTGCAGGCCGTCGTCGAGGCAGGAGGAAACCCATGCCCCCCGACCATCGTCGGCGTCGGTATCGGCGGAAACGCCGATAAGGCGCTGCTGCTTTCCAAGCAGGCGCTTCGCCGCGAGGTGGGCGCGCCGAACCCGAATCCGGCGTATGCGCGGCTTGAGCAGGAGCTGCTCGATGCCATCAATCGGACCGGCATCGGCCCGCAGGGTTTCGGCGGCCGCACCACCGCTCTGGCCGTGCATATCGAAACCTACCCGACGCATATCGCGACGCTGCCGGTGGGCGTGACGCTGAACTGCCATGCGGCACGTCATCGGCAAGTCGTGCTGTAGGAGGGACGCGATCGATGGAGGCTCGGCGATGACCGATGTGCGACATATCGAAACCCCGCTGACCGACGACGTCGTGCGCAGCCTGCATTGCGGCGACATGGTCAGCATCTCGGGCGTCATCTATACCGGCCGCGACGCCGCGCATAAGATCATGTGCGAGCGCATCGCGCGCGGCGAAAGCCTGCCTGTCGACTTCCATGGCCAGGTGATCTATTACGCAGGGCCTACGCCGACCAAACCGGGCCATGTGATCGGGTCGTGCGGTCCGACGACATCGGGACGCATGGACGCCTTCACGCCGACGATGATCGAGCGGGCCGGCCTCAAGGGCATGGTGGGGAAGGGTCCTCGCTCGCGCGAGGTCGTCGATTGCATGGTGAAGAACAACGTCGTCTATTTCGCCTCGATCGGAGGCGCTGCGGCTGTCATAGCGTCTTCGGTGCGGGAATGCGAGGTCGTGGCCTACGACGAGCTCGGTCCGGAGGCGGTTCGTCGGCTGGTCGTGGAGGACTATCCTTGCATCGTCGCGATCGATTCGGCCGGGAACGACATCTACGAGCAGGGTCCGGCCCGATTCCGCATCGACTGACGGCAGACGCGGCGCATGCGGCGCACGTAGCGGACGCGTTCGGCTGAATCCGGCAAAAACCCCGAAGCGTTCGGCTTGGCCTGCAATCCACCATCGTTCTTCTTGGGGAGGCCGCCGGTGTATTCGCGATGGCGTCGGGGGCGTGCGCGGTTCTCATTGGCTACAATGCGGGTCGTGCGCGACGAGTGAAACGAGGCATTGTGAACATCTGCGTCTTCTGCGGCTCCGGCTCATCCATCGGCGAGCCGTATAGTTCGGCCGCATGCTCATTCGGGCAGGCCATGGCCGCTCGGGGCCATGCGCTCGTGTTCGGCGGATACGATACCGGGCTCATGGGCGTCGTCGCCCGCGCGGTTCATGATGCGGGCGGCCGCGTCGTCGGCGTCGTGCCGTCGGGGCTCGACGCATTTCGGGGGCGCCCCGCGTTTCCTTGCGACGACCTGATCGATGCGGCCGACCTTTCCGAACGCAAGGCGTTCATGTCGCAGCGCGCGGACGCGTTCGCGGCGTTGCCCGGATCCTATGGCACGCTCGACGAGCTGTATAGCGAGCTTGCCAACCAGAAGATCGCGACGGAGAAGAAGCCTGTCGGCGTGCTGAACGTCGATGGATTCTACGATACGCTCGAGACGCTGCATGCGACGATCGTGCGCGAGGGATTCATGACCGAATCGGACGGTCGCCTCGCCGTGTTCGCGCAGGACTCCGACACCTTGCTCGACCTTCTCGAAGGACGTCGATGAGCCATTCGACGCAGGTTCATGCGAACCCCGATATCTTTCTGGTCCGCGTCCCGTTTTCCCGGGTGGTCACCGGGTTCACGAACTGCTTCGTCGTGCGGGACTCCGGCGAGTTCCTCATCGTCGACGTCGGCGGCATCCCTCGTGGGTCGAGGGATGCGGACGGGGCGCAGGAGGCGATGCGCTCGGCGCTCCGGGAGCTAGGCGTCGACTGGACGCGCACCAAAGTGTTTCTCACGCATCTGCACCTCGACCATGCCGGCCTTCTCGAGGACGTGGTCCCGAAGGGCGTTCCCGTGCATGTGAGCGGCCTGAACATCGATATCGCGCGCATGCAGGCATCGAAGGATTATTCCCAAGGCCTTCGCAGGAGGTTCTTCGAGGGAGGGTTCTCCGAGACGTTCCGCAACGGGATCGAACGGACCTTTCCCTACGCGGGATATGAAATCGACGCGGCGCGGCCTGTGCGCCGCGTGCGGGGCGGCGATGCGCTGACGGTCGGGCGCTACACGTTCGATGCGGTGGAGACGCCCGGTCATACGACGGGGCATACGTCGCTTTTCGAATTCGAAAGCCGGTGCATGATCGGCGGAGACACGGTGCTGTTCGTGCTGAATCCGGTCATCGGCATCGATTTCGCCGACGCCTCCGCGCTTACGGGCTATATCGCGGGGCTGCGACGCATGCAGGGGCTGGGGCTCCATCGGCTTCTCTATGCGCACGGGCCGATCACGCCTCTCGAGGCGCTCGATCTGCCGAAGGGGAGCGAAGGGCGTTTCCAGGATGCCGACCCGCAGGGCATCGACGAGCGCATCCGGTTTTTGATCGACCATCATATGCAGCGTGCGGAAAACGCCCTCGAGGTCGTGCGGAGCCACCCTGGATCAACGGCGCGCAGCATCATCTTCGATATGGTATGGAGCGTCGGATCGCTCGATTGGGCGCGCGTGCCGTTCAGCATTCAGGTCTGCGTGGCAGCCGAGGGGTTCGCCGTCCTCGACCATTTGGTCGGCGAAGGCCTTGTGCGCTTCGACTTCGATTCCGAAGGCATCCGCCGCTACGTTCCCGCATAAGCTTCTCCGAAACGTTCCGGCGAAGAAAGCCCTGGCATCCGATGGGCATCGGGCGCCAGGGCCGGTAAGGAAGGAAACTCTTTGCGGATGAGTTCCTTCGAGATCCATTCTAGCGAGCGATCTTCGTTCGCTTCGTCTAACGCACGCCGACAGGCCGCGGTTCGCCTCGCATCGGATGCCTTCCGTATCCGTCGGGCGCCTGTGAAAGGGAAGGGGGCCGAAGCCCCCTTCCCGCATCATCGAGAATCGGATCTCGGTTCGCGTTACTTCGCTGCCTGCTCGGCGGTGTAGTACACGTAGACGCCTTCGAATGCCGGGAACGGATAGTTCGCCGCGTCCTTGGGATTGTCCGGGTTGTACTCGCTCACGAACTTATCGGCGCTCGAGGCGACGCCCAGGATCTGGTCGCCCTCGTCGAGGAGCTTGTCGGCGCTGTCGAGCACGCTCGTGTACAGCTCGGGATTATGCGCGCCCTCGCTGTTCTCGGCGAATGCGGAGTTCCAGTAGAACGTCGCTTCACGCTGAATCTGCTGCAGGCGGGCGAGGTCGTCGTCGCTGAGGGTGCCTTCATCGATGGCGGCCTCGAAGTTCTTGACGAAGTTGGCGCAGCGCATGCCGATCTGGTGCGTGCGGCCGTCGATATCGTCCTGAATGCTCTTGATCTCGCTCTTCAGATCCTTGTGGCAGGTGTTGCACTTGGCGAGCGTCTCCTCGTTGTCGAGGGGGCTCTGCCAGTAGTGGCTCGTGTAGGCGGTGCCGTCGTCGGCGGTCTGGATAGGCATGTGGCAATCGGCGCATTCGTAGCCCATCTTGACCATCGGGCTCTGGCTTCCGCCGAAGTTGTATTCGTATTCGGAGTGACGCACGGCGATCATCTTCGCGCCGGTGGATTCATACGTCCAGTCGGCGTATCCGTTGTCGTCGTACCATTTGAGCGCCTGGTCGGGCGTCATGGTCGCAAGACCGCCGTCATACGGGCTCGTCGGGGTGCCGGTCTTCGCATCCATGGAGTAGTCGCAGTGGCACTGGCCGCACACGGCGCTGCGCTTGTTCTTGTCCGTGTAGTCCGGCCCCATAGCGCGGACCCAGTCGGCGCGCAGAACGTTGAACTGCGTCGGATCGTCGTTCACGTGGCAGTTCGCGCACGAGATGCCTTCGGTGTAGGTGTCCAGCACGTCGTACATCGGACGCGTCCAGGCCGAATCGCCCATCTTCTGCACTTCGGCGTGGATGAGCGGCGTCTTGCAGGCGAGGCACTGGGCCTTCGTCTTATCCACGCTCACGCGGCCGTTGTTGGCGACGGTGTACAGGGAATACGTATGGCCGCCGGCCTCGGTGAAGAAGTTGGCGTAGCCATAGCCCTTGCCGAGCGTGACCATCTCGGGATAGTGCTCGTTGTCGTTGTAGTTGTGCTTGCCCTCGGGCCACTTGTTCGCTTCGTTGCCGACGAACGTGTTGTACTGGTTGGGATACTGGTCGGCCCAGGACTCGGACTCGATGATGCCGAACTCGTCGGCTTCGGGAACGGTCGTAGGCGCAGCGGCGACCGGCCGCTCCGTCGTGGTGCCGCCGGTGGCGGCGGGTTCTGTCGCCTCGGGCGCATTGTCTTTGGGCGTGCATCCTACGATGCCTACGACGAGGCACAGAGCCGCGGCGACGGAGACGACGATGGCCGTCTTCTTCCCCCTTTGCGTGCGAAACATAATGAATCCTCTCCCCTTGATTCCTGCTTACCTGCATCGCATCGCGACGATTATAGCAATGTATGAAGGTTCTGTGAACACACGGGCTGTACATAATTGCTAGGTTCTACGTTTCGCCTGATGAATGATTGCTAGGAAGTGTATGGGCCGTTGGAATCGACCGATCGCTCGGTACGGAAATCGCACGAGGCATCGCGAGGGGCGGAACAGGAAAAATAAAACGTCATGCTTCGAAAGGGCGCGGCCCCGACGCTCGATCTGCCGAGCATCAGGGCCGCATTCGATCGGTCGACGGGTTCTGGAGCGCATCGCGAGAAAGCGCGATGCGGCATCGCCCGGATCTAGTCGGTGAAGTAGCGCACGCCTCCCTCGATGACAGGCTGGAAGGTACGGTCGGGAATGTTCAGGTACGTGCCTGTGCCGAACCGCTCCGAATGGCCCATCTTGCCGAACACGCGTCCGTCGGGACTCGTGATCCCCTCGATCGCCATGAGCGAGCCGTTAGGGTTCGTGTCCAGATCCATGGATGGCACCCCGTCGAGGCCGACGTACTGCGTTGCGACCTGTCCTGCTGCGACAAGGTTCTCGATCACGTGCGCGGGCGCCGTGAAGCGTCCCTCGCCGTGGCTGACGGCCACCGTGTGCACGTCGCCTACCTGGCATCGGGAAAGCCAGGGGCTCAAGGTCGATGCGATGCGGGTGCGCGCGATGCGCGACTGGTGGCGGCCGATCTCGTTGAACGTGAGGGTCGGGCATGCGGCGTCCATGGCGCGGATGTCGCCGAAGGGCACGAGCCCGAGTTTCACGAGGGCCTGGAAGCCGTTGCAGATGCCGAGCATCAGGCCGTCGCGCCTCTGCAGCAGGTCTCGCACCGCTTCGGTCACTTCCGGCGCGCGGAAGAATGCGGTGATGAATTTCGCCGATCCGTCAGGCTCATCGCCGCCTGAGAATCCGCCGGGGATCATGACGATCTGGCTTTTGGAAATCTCCTCGACGAGCGCGCGCGTGCTTTCGGCGACGCGTTCGGGCGTGAGGTTGTTGATGATGAGCGTGTGCGCCTCGGCTCCGGCGCGCTCGAATGCGCGAGCGGTATCGAACTCGCAGTTGTTGCCGGGAAACACGGGGATGATGACGCGCGGCTTCGCGACCGTGCCGGCCGTCGTGCGTGCGCGGGGCGCTGCAGGCCGGAAGCTCACGGCCTCGACCGCGTCTCCTGCGCCGCGGTAGGGAAAGACGCTCTCCAGCGGACGCTCCCAGGCTTCCTGCAGATCGGCGAGATCGACGATGCCTTCGTTTGTGGCGATCTCGTACGCTGCGGTCGTCGTGCCGACCTCGGCGACCATGAACCCTCCGTTCTCGGGTACATCGGCGCCTTCGGCGAGCTCGACGTAGAAGGTGCCGTACGCGGGAACGAACAGGCTGCCCGCATCGAATCCCTCTGCGGCCTCGAGGCCGATCGCGTTGCCGAGCGTCATCTTGAAGAGGGCTTCCGCGCCGCATCCGTATCCCGCCGTGCCGACGGCGAGCGCGCCGCCATTCGCGATCAGGGCTTCGACGGCGTCGAGGGCGGCGATCAGGCTGTCCGTCTCGGGCGTCAGGCCGTCTGCACGGTATGCGGGCGCGATACGCACGACGCGGTGCCCTGCGCCCTTGAACTCAGGCGACATGACCGTGCCGATCTTCCCGCATGCGGTGGCGAAGCTCACGAGCGTCGGCGGGACGTCGAGCGCTTCGAAGCTGCCGGACATGGAGTCCTTGCCGCCGATGGAGCCGACGCCCAGATCGATCTGGGCCATGAGCGCGCCAAGAAGCGAAGCGACGGGCTTGCCCCAGCGCTCGGGCACGTCGCGCAGGCTGCCGAAGTATTCCTGGAAGGTCAGGTACGTGCGTGCGCGCGAGAAGCCGGCCGAGACGAGCTTGCTCACGCTTTCGACGACGGCCAGATACGCGCCCGCGAACTGGTTCGCTTCGGATAGATAGGGGTTGTAGCCCCAGGCCATGCCCGAGCAGGTGGTCGTCTCTCCGTCGACGGGCAGCTTCGCGACCATGGCGTTCGCGGGCGTGAGCTGACGGATGCCGCCGAAGGGCATGAGCACCGTGGCTGCGCCGATCGTGGAGTCGAAGCGTTCGGAAAGCCCCTTGTTCGAGCAGACGTTCAAATCGCGCACGACCGATCCTATGCGTTCGGCGAAGGTGGCGCCCGGCCATGCGGGGGCATAGGAACCCTGCGCGCTCACGTGGACGCGTGCGTGCTTGGGAACGCCGTTGGAATTCAAAAATGCGCGGCTCACGTCGACGATGACATCTCCGCGCCAGGTCATGCGGACGCGTGGCGCTTCGGTGACGGTGGCGATGACCGTGGCCTCGAGATTCTCCTCGGCCGCATAGCCCAAGAACTCGTCCACGTCTTCCGGCGCGACGGCGCAGGCCATGCGCTCCTGGCTTTCGGAGATGGCAAGCTCGGTGCCGTCGAGGCCGTCGTACTTCTTCGGAATGCGGTCCAGATCGATGTCCAGCCCGTCCGCGAGCTCTCCCACGGCGACCGAAACGCCGCCCGCGCCGAAGTCGTTGCAGCGCTTGATCAGGCGGCAGGCGTCGCCGCGGCGGAAGAGGCGCTGGATCTTGCGCTCGACGGGCGCGTTGCCTTTCTGCACTTCGGCGCCGCAGGTCTCGATGCTTTCCTCGGTGTGCGCCTTGGAAGAGCCCGTCGCGCCGCCGATGCCGTCGCGGCCGGTGCGTCCTCCGAGCAGGATGATCGCATCTCCCGGAAGAGGGGTCTCGCGGCGCACGTGGTCGGCCGGGGTGGCTCCCACGACGGCGCCGATTTCCATGCGCTTGGCGGCATATCCCGGATGATAGAGCTCGTTGACCTGGCCCGTTGCGAGGCCGATCTGGTTTCCGTAAGACGAATAGCCCGCCGCCGCCGCAGTGACGATCGTGCGCTGGGGCAGCTTGCCCGGCAGCGTATCGGACACGGGAGCCAGCGGATTCGCTGCGCCGGTCACGCGCATGGCCTGGTAGACGTACGAACGTCCCGACAAGGGGTCGCGGATGCAGCCGCCGATGCAGGTCGCCGCGCCGCCGAACGGCTCGACCTCGGTGGGATGGTTGTGCGTTTCGTTCTTGAAGAGGAACAGCCAGTCCTCGTCGACGCCGTCCACGTCCACGGTGACGCGCACGGTGCAGGCGTTGATCTCCTCGGACTCATCGAGGCCCGTCAGCTGCCCGGTGCGTTTCAGGTGCCGGGCGCCGATCGTGCCGATGTCCATCAGGCACAGGGGTTTCTTCTCGCGGCCGAGTTCGGCGCGCAGGGCCAGGTACGTATCGAAGGCTTTCTGCACGGCGGCATCGTCGATGGCGACCTCGTCGAGCATCGTGGAGAACGTGGTGTGGCGGCAATGGTCGGACCAGTAGGTGTCTATCATGCGGATCTCGGCGATCGTGGGATCGCGGCGCTCCTCGTCGCGGAAGTATGCGCGGCAGAACGCGATGTCGGCCGCATCCATCGCAAGGCCGCGCCCGGCTATGAACGCGGAAAGCTCCTCGTCGGAATATGCGGTGAAACCCTCGACGACCTCCACGGGCGCGGGCTCGGGGTAGGCCGCCTTCAGCGTGGCGACCTCATCGAGCGAGGCCTCGCGCGCCTCGACGGGATTGATGGCGTAACGCTTGATGGCGGCGATGTCCTCATCCGTCAGCGCGCCCGAGAGCAGCAGCACCTTGGCGGCATGCACGTCGGGACGCGCGCCTTGGCTGATGAGCTGGATGCATTCGCTCGCGGAATCGGAGCGCTGATCGAACTGGCCCGGCAGCGGCTCGATCGCGAAGACCGTCTCGCCTTCCCGGGCAGGCAGATCGAAGGCGACGTCGTCGGAGGGGGGCTCGCTGAAGACCGTCGGCACGCAGCGGGCGAACAGGTCCTCGTCGATGCCCTCCACATCGTAGCGGTTGACGAGCCTCACGGATTCGAGGCGCGCGATGCCGAGGATGTCGCGCAGTTCGCGTGCGAGCCGGCGCGCCTCGACATCGAACCCGGGTTTCTTCTCCACGTAGACGCGAGAGACCATGGAATCTGCCTTCCTATTCGTTGTTCTCGAGCTCAACCAGACGATCGGAGCCGCCGTAGGTCTTGCGGAGCAGCGGCTTCTCTATCTTGCCGGTGGGGTTGCGCGGCACGTCGGCGAAGATGTAGCGGCGCGGACGCTTGTAGCGCGGCAGCGCGGCGCAGAACTCCGCCAGGTCGTCCTCGGAAAGCGCATGGCCGGGCCTGACCTCGACCACGGCGGCGGCGATTTCCCCGAGGCGCGGGTCGGGCAGGCCGATGACCGCGACGTCCTTGACGGCGTCGTTGGTGCGCAGGTAGTTCTCGATCTGCACCGGATAGATGTTCTCGCCGCCGGTGATGATGACGTCTTTGCGGCGGTCGACGAGCCAGATGAACCCGTCGGCGTCCACCTCGGCCATGTCTCCGGTGTAGAGCCAGCCGTCGCGCAGCGCTTCCGCGGTCGCCTGCGGATCGTTGTAGTAGCAGACCATCACGCCGTCTCCTTTGAGGCAGAGCTCGCCCACGTCGCCCGATCCGGCTTCGACGACGCTGCCGTCGTCCGCGCGCACTTCCGCCTGCCAGCCGTATCCGGCCTTGCCGATCGCGCCCACGTGGTCGATGTTCTCGACGCCGAGGTGCACGCTGCCGGGTCCGATGCCTTCGGACAGGCCGTAGTTGGTGTCGTACTGATGACGGGGGAAGACCGACTTCCAGCGCCTGATGAGGCTCGGCGGAACGGGCTGCGCGCCGATATGCATGAGGCGCCACTGGTCGAGGCGGTAATCGTCGAGGTCGACCTCGCCGGCATCGATCGCGTCCAGGATGTCCTGCGCCCACGGCACCAGCAGCCAGACGATCGTGCACTGCTCCTCGGACACGGTCCGCAGGATCCAATCGGGGCGCACGCCGCGCAGAATGACGGCTTTCGCTCCTTTGACCAGCCCTCCCATCCAATGCATCTTGGCGCCGACGTGATAGAGCGGCGGGATGCAGAGGAAATTGTCGTCATGGGTCTGGCCATGGTGCTTCTGCTCGGTGACGGCGGCGCGCATGAGGCTCGCATGCCGATGGAGGATGGCCTTCGGGAAGCCCGTCGTGCCGCTCGAGAAATAGATCGCGCCCAGATCGGCGTCCTCTATGCGCACGCGCGGCTCCTCGGGCGTGAAGTGGCCGATGCGCGCATCGTAGCTCTCGGCGAAGCCAGGGCAGCGCTCGCCGACGTAATAGAGACGCTTGACCTGCGGGATATCGTCGACGATGTCTTCGATGCGCCCGATGAATTCCTCGCCGAACACAAGCGTGTCCACCTCGGCGAGCTCCAGGCAGTACTTGATCTCGTCCGCGGCATAGCGGTAGTTGAGCGGAACCGCGATGGCGCCGCTCTTGAGCGTCCCCATGTAGACGGGAAGCCACTCCAGGCTGTTCATGAGCAGGATGGCCACCTTGCTGTCGCGCGTGACGCCGGCATCGAGGAGCAGATGCGAGAAGCGGTTCGCATGCTCGTTGAAGACGCGCCAGGTCATTTCACGACGATATCGCTTGGCCGGGCTGGTTTCGACCAGGTCGTATTCCAGCCACGACGTTCCGCGTCCCTCGCGAATCCGGGGATTCACCTCGACGAGCGCGACGTCGTCCGGATAGAAGGCGGCGTTCTTCGTGAGGAAATCGGTGATGGGCATAGGTCTTCTCGATTCTAGACGTCGGCGCTGCCTGCCGTGTCGGCGCGCGCGGGCTCGGCGTGAGCCGCCTTCCCTGCGGCCGGCTTCGCCATCCCCTGAGCCGCGCGGCGACTCCGTGCAGGTGGTGAACCAGTATAGCCGTGCAGCGGGGCGAGGACGGCCGCGGCCCGCCGGTTTCCATCGTCGGTTGATTTCTGCCACAATGGGAATCCGTGCATTCCAAGACGCATAGAAAAGGTGCCTTCATGCCCAAACGCGCGATCAAGCTATCCGTGCTGGGAAAATACCAGAGCATCCTGCCGGTTCCCGGTCAGGATCCGGCGAAGTCCTATGCCGTCGTCTGGAATGGATGCCGCCAGCCCGAAGGGGGATGGGGCTATCTGATGGAGATGACGGGCAAGCGCGAAGGCATGCTTCTGGCCTGGCTCGACGCGGGCAACTGCGCCTACGCGTGCGACGAGCCCCTGGCTGCGCGGCCTGCGCGCACGCCCGATCTGGTGCTGTCCGGACCCGTCGGCCGCGGCGACGGCAGCGTGCTCATCCGCTCGACGGCCGGGTCCGACATGCTGCCGGTCGGCGGCTACGAAGTGAGCGCCGGCGCCACGGGCACGCTGCTGCGCTTCCGGGATTCCTATATGGAAATCGGTCCCTACGACCAAGGGTTCTATGACGTACGCACGTTTCTGGGCGTGTCGTTCCTCGCATATGTGCATCTTCCGCGCGAACGCGCGTCCCAGGCGAGCGATGCGGCCACGATCGCCGGCATCCTCGAGGATGCCCTGCCGCCGGCGCTGCCCCTGCCCGACGTGCTTGACGCCTTCGCGCTGCGTCCCTACGATTCCGCTTCGGTCAGCGGTTTCGAACGCTACGCCTCCGAGGCGCTTCTCGCCGCCGGCGCTCGGCGCATCAGGTCCATCGCCGCTCGGCACGATCTTCGTCTCGGGCTCATCTGGCTCACCGGGCTTTCCTGGATCCATGTCTATGACGAGCTGGATGATCAGGAGATGGCGACCGTCCTGGCGGTCGAAGGGGCGCTGAACCGCCTGCGCCTCATCGGGCTCGCGGCGCGCGCGATCGACGGGGCGGGCATGGCATCGCTTTTCGACGAGGGCGCGTGCTGCATCGAAGACTGGCGCTGCATCCGCAGCATCTGCCAGAGCATCCTCGAGGTCGCCCGCAAGGGCGATGAGGTCTACGGGCTTTCCGAGCTGTACGGGCATTCCTGCGCGAAGGGCGGGGAATGGGACGTGCGCATGCGGTTCGCGAGCGCCGTCGAGAGGCTGGCGCTGCCGTTTCGCATGGGATATTCATTCGACTGCGATGCCGCCTCCGGCATCTTCGCCATACGGTGCTCGCTTCCCGATGCCGAGGCGTTTCCCGACCGCTGGTTCGTGCGGTCATCTCATGGTGCATCCGGCGCACGGGGCGATGGCGCGCGCGGAACCTGGACCGACGTGTCCGAGAACCGAAACTGGGCTCGATCGGCCTATGCGGTCCGTCTCTCGGCGCTGCTCGCCGCCTGCGCCTTCACATCGAGCGTCGGCATCATGAAAGCGGTGGTGAACGCGAGCGGGCCCGCGGCGCGCGAAACCGACGAGGTCGAGCTCTCGATGTCGTTCGACCGCCTGTCGTTCATGCCGGTCTGCACGACGGGGCCTCGCCTCGACGAGATCGCATCCGAAGAGCTGACCTGGGACGCTCCGAGTCTCATCAACCTCGTGCGCCCGGTCGAATGCCATGTCTCCTTCGATGCGTCCGGAGCGCTGCGCCTCGTCGATCCCGTCGACGTCGATCTCGGCGCCCGTCGCGTCGACATAGCCGTCGACGATCGCCCCATTCCCGAAGAGGCGAAAAGCCTCCTGCATGCCGACAAGGTCTGCGACTTGGATATATTCCTCGAAACCGATGAGGAGCGGCTGGCGAAGGCGCGCGTCTGGGAAGCCGTGCAGGATGCGGAGGATTCCCCGCTCGTGGCGAGCGCGCTTCTCGAAGAGATCCTCGACCAGGCACCGGTCAATCTCGAAGACGGACGCACGCCTCTGTACTGCCAGGATCTTGCCGGGCGCGAGATCGTCGGGCTGATGACGTCGAACGACGGCGAACGCTTCGTCAACGTGCCCGATTCCGTGTACGATGCCACGCTGCACCTCTCGCGGATCTATCGGTCGATGGGCGATGCCGAGGGGTCGATCGGGCGAGCGGAAGCGCTGGTCAGCATGTCGCCCTCTACGGTCCGGTCGTATCTCGAGCTCGTCAACGCCGTCGTCGAGGCGGGGGATTTCCAGAGGTCCGAGGAGATTCTGCGCAAGGCGATCGCCGTGTGCGTGAGCGCCGAGGAGCGTCAGGTCGTGAAGTACCGTCTCGCATTCGCGCTCTGGCAGAACGGCAAGCTCGACCACGCGTTGGCGCTGTATCAGACCGTAGGATCCCAAGGGCCGGTCGCGGGCGCTGCGCGCGAAGAGATGCGCGAGCTCATGGGCGAGATGGGCCGAGAAGAGGTTTTCCCCGAACGCGAGCGCGACGCCGTCCTGCGGCGTGCGGGATTGCGCGACATTCCGCCGCAGGAGGCGGTATCCCGCATCGTGGGTGCGGCCATCGCGCTGCTCGACGCGAATCTGATCCTGCCGGCGCATGCACTGGTTTCGGTATTGGCGGAATTCTCGGGCAGCGACGTGATCTTCTCCGTGGCGCGATCGCTCGTATCGACGTTCGAACGCGCGCATGGGCAGGGGGATTCCGATACCGCGGCGGCCGACGCGGTATCGGCGGACGCGGTCGGCGAAGGGCTCGGCGACCGGGACGATTCCGCTGCCGGAGGGTAGCGGGCCGCTAGTTCGCATGCCTCCCGATGCCGAAGTGGCAGTCGGGGCAGACGAGGGGCTGGTCTTCCTCGGGCGTGCCTTCGATATCGGCGATGCGGAGCCTGCGCTTCATGAACCAACGGCGGCAGGACTCGCACTGCCCGTAGGGGAAGTCTTCAGGATGGGCCCTTTCCCAGAAACGACGTCCGATGAACGTGCCGACGCGCGTTTCCCGGCAGACCTCGACGCCCTGGGCGTCCTTGTGCAGCCCGTCGGCCTCGGCCAGCGCCTCGCGCACGACATCGACGTCCATATCCAGGTCGCGTGCCAGCTGGGCGGGCGTGCGGCGGTCCGGTTCGGTCGCGGCCCCGTAGCGCGCCGGATCGAACGGGATGCCGCCGTGCGGCCAGAGGACATCCCAGTCCTCGAACATGATACGAAACGATCCGACCTGCTTCGATGTATGGAAATGCCCGCAGTACCATTGTCGATAGGAAAGGCGGCGCTCGATATCGTCGAGCCATTTTTCGGTCGACGTGTCCACCATCGACTGGTCGACGCCGGCGACGAAGACCTCGCGCGGCTCCAGATGGAACGGGCAGGTATGGGTGATCATCACGTCCACATCCCATCCGATCTCTTCAAGCCGCTCCTCGACCAGGCGCTTCGTGGCTTCGTCGGGCTGTTCGTCGGAAAACCAGCGCAGACCCGCCTTCAGACGCGTGCGCTTGTCGATGCTGTAGGCGCCGCCGACGACGAAGGCGCGCACGCCGTCGAAATCGAACAGTTCGCCGTCTTTCGCGAAGAGGAGGTTCGGCCAGGCGTCTTCGACGAACACCGTGCCGCCGCGCCATGAAGCCTCGCGATAGCAGGAAAGGCTTTGCGGGCGCATCTCATGGTTGCCGTGGATACAGAAGAACGTCGGGGCGAGTCCGCCGAGCAGCGCGCGCGACGCACGGTCGCGGGCCGAGCCTTCGCCGAAATAGTTGACGCCGGCATCGCCGAGGATGATCACGACATCGTCGGACGTGAGCCCGTAGGCTTCGCAGAAGCGCGCGACGCGCTCGAAATGCCCGTGGGTGTCCCCGGTCAAATAGACGGTCATGCGGCGGTTTTACGCATTCGCGGGCTTGGAGGGAACGTAGGTCTGCACGTAGCTCGACACCTCGTCGATATCGTCGGGCGACGCCTCGAAGCAGATATAGGTGCATTCGCCCCGGGCATAGTCGATGAAGTACTCGCGATAGGCTTTGTCGTCAGCGGGATCGTCTCCGATATACGAAGACGCGACCATGATGGCGTCACGTCCGCCGACGACCGTCGCGCTCTGTTTGACGCCGGTATACATGCCCTGGGTTTCGTTGTACGACACGACTTGCGCGGCCATATCCTCTTTGCTCGAGTAGAAACCGGACATGCTCACGATGGTCGAGTATTCGACGCCGCCGTACCGAGGGGAGACGTAGGAGGTGTCGGGATCGCAGTAGGCGATGACGCCGCTCGCCGCCTCTTCATCCAGGGTGACGTCTTGGAAGGGCATCCAGGATTCGGGGATGTCGAGGTATCCGACGCCGTCCCCGCCGATCCACTGAAGATCGACGTTGGCGGGGATGGGCGAATGGGAGCCGTATACGCCGCCGTTCAGATCTGCGTCGAGGTCGCTCGTTATCTCATCGAGCGCATCGTCGAGCGCGCCGCTCTGCTCGGCCGAGATGAGGGCCGTCCCGAGCGCGCCGAAGATAAGCGCCATGACGAGCGCGAAAACGGTGACGACAGAGCCGACGACGATGCCGATGATGCCGATGATCTTGGTGGGCTTCGTCTTGGATGTGGCGCGTCCGGCCCTTTCCGCTGCCGAGGCCTTCGCGAGCGCGACGATGTCGCAGATGAGCCCCGGGATGCTGAGGGCGATGAGCGAAAGGATCAAACCGACGATGCTGAGGACGAACAGCCCGGTGCCGGTTTCCTGGGCAGGGCCGGCGCTCGGCGGGGTCGGCTGGCCGTACGGCTGCGGACCGAAACCCTGGCTGCAGGGCTGCTGGTTAAAGCCTTGCCCATAGGGCTGCTGGTACGCCTGCGCGTAAGGCGATGCCGGGCCTGCGGCATGGTATCCGGCGGATGCCGGATCGGCGGGGGCCGCCCCATAGGGCTGCTGCGGCTGAGGAGTTGCATAGGCTCCGGCAGGAGGATAGGGAACCGCGTCAGGTGCCGGAGGGACGTTATGGCCTTGATCGAAAGGCGTTCCCTGGTTCGTTGCGTCTGCCATGGGGCTCTCCTTCGGACGATGCGATGGCGAAGCGGGTTGCGCACGGTGCGACGATGCCTCGGGCTCGCGCGTGCAGCGCGACCCTGCAGCGCATTCGGCGGCGATCTGCATCCGGACGCCCCGGATGCTCCCGATTATACACAGGTCATGAACGCTCCCGTTTCCGATGCGCCGATGCCCGGCGAAGGGCGGACGACGAGTGCGGGCGCGCGAGAATAATTTCCAAGAACCGCTTGACGCTTTAGAATAATTGCATACAATTGAATCGTTTCAAATTCAAATATCGCTCGGCGCATATGAAAGAAGGAGCCACGATGAGCTGCTACGATTACACGGTCACCGCCCAAGACGGATCGGAGGTCTCCCTGAAGGATTACGAGGGCAAGGTCCTGCTCATCGTGAACACGGCCACGGGCTGCGGCTTCACCCCTCAGTACGAAGATCTCGAGGCCCTCTATGCGAAGTATCGCGACAAAGGGTTCGAAATACTCGATTTCCCCTGCAACCAGTTCGCCAACCAGGCGCCCGAATCCGACGACGAGATCCATCGGTTCTGCACGATGAAATTCGGCACCGAATTCCCGCAGTTCAAGAAAACCGAGGTCAATGGCGAGAACGCCAATCCGCTCTTTGTCGCCCTCGCCGCCGAGAAGCCGTTCGAGGGATTCAACGGCCTGAAGGCGGTCGTGATGAACAGGGTCTCCAAGTCGGTCGACAAGGAATTCGGCGACAAGGCCTACATCAAGTGGAATTTCACGAAGTTCCTGATCAACCGCAAAGGAGAGGTTATCGCCCGCTTCGAGCCCACCGCCAAGATGGACGACGTCGCATCCGCCGTCGCCGCGATTCTCTAACCCGTTTTCCGCATCCCGGCGCCGGGACCATATGCGAAGCGGATCCGAACGGCCTCGGCCGGGAAGGCTCGCCTTCCGCGTATGTGGGCACCTACGAGAAAGGCCCGTCATGACCTGCGATTCCAAAACCGATCGTCGTTTCGACCCCCTGCTTTTGAGCAATCAGCTGTGCTTTCCCCTGTACGCCGCCTCGAAAGAGGTCGTGCGCCGCTACACGCCCATGCTCAAGGACCTCGACCTGACGTATACCCAGTACATCGCCATGATGGTGATGTGGGAAGAGGAAACGATCACGGTGAAGGAGCTCGGCGAGCGGCTCTTCCTCGATTCGGGCACGTTGACGCCGCTGCTCAAGAAGATGGAGGCCAAGGGCCTGATAGAGCGCGAACGTTCCGACAAGGACGAGCGCAAGGTGGTCGTGACCATCACGCAGGAAGGTCGGGACCTGCGCGCCACGGCCATGAACGTGCCTCCCGAGATGGGCCGATGCGTCGGTTTGGATACCGAAGACGCCGTTCAACTGCACAAACTGCTCGAGAAGGTCATCGAAAACGTGCGTGCATCCGAGTAGGCTGTACGGCGTCGTATAATCAAGGGCGATTCTCATCAGCCGCGGACGAGGCGGTTTCGGGGAATTCCCGGCACCGCGCGGCCGCATGTCGAAGGAGCGCGCCATGGCGGAAATGCGCAGCGGTTACGTCGATTATCGGGGCTTCAAGACGTACTACGAGATCTACGGCGAATGCCGGCCGGGGAAGAAGCCTCTGCTCATCCTCCACGGAGGTCCGGGCGATACGCATCTCTATCTGCTGAACTACCGCGACATGGCCGACCTCTACGGCCGTCAGATCATCTTCTACGACCAGATTGGGTGCGGCAAGTCGAACATCCCGCACCAGGACGACGACTTCTACGGCTACGATCTGTGGATCGACGAGTTCTATACGATGCGCGATGCGCTCGGGCTCGACGATTTCCACCTGTTCGGCAATTCCTGGGGCGGCATGCTCGCGATGATGTGCGCCTGCAAGGACGATGCAGGGATTCGCTCCATGGTCATCAATGGATCGCCGGTCAATATCGCAACCTGGCTTTCCGAAGCGAATCGCCTGATCGAATACATGCCGAAGGACATGCAGGAAGCCATTGCCGAAGCCGAGCGCACGGGCGATTACGACACGCCTGCCGCGAAGGCCGCGTACATGGAATACTACCGGCGCCATGTCGTCGGCGTCGAACCCTGGCCCGATTACGTCCAAGAGGCATTCAGCGAAGAGAACGTCGGCGAATGCTACATGGTCATGCAGGGCGCGAGCGAGTTCGTCGTCACCGGCAAGATGCGCGATTTCGATATCCGCGAGGATGTCAAGAACATCAAGGTGCCGACCATGATGCTGTCCGGCACCAACGACGAGGCATCGCCGTTGGTCGTCAAGGAAGGCTACGACCTCATTCCGAACTGCGAATGGACGCTCATCCAGGGTGCGGCGCATGTCGGCAACGCGACGCACGGCAAGGAATACATGGCCGCCGTCGAGGAGTTCATCAGCCGTCACGAATAAGGCGCATAAGGCGCGCCTTATGCGCGAAGGCTTCACACCTGATTCGCGAAATGACGCAGGAGGCCTCCGGACGATTCCGGAGGCCTTCGGGGCATCGCGCGCCCTTCGGCTCTAATCCAAGTCGGAGCGCTTGGTCTCGTAGCGAGGCTCGCAGCAGACGTTGATGCCGAGCGAGCGGTAGAGGCGCTCGTCTTCGTCGGTGATGATGGACGAGAAGTACGCGTCGCACCCGCGCAGGCCCTCCGCCGCTTCGATGCAGGTGGCGGCTAGGGGGTTGGTAAGCGAGCTCACCGAAAGCGCGATGAGGGTCTCGTTCGGGTGCAGATGCGGGTTCTTGTGGCCGAGGCGCTCGGTACGCAGGTAGCAGATGGGCTTGAGTGCGTCGTTGCTGATCACGTAGATGTCATCGGCGATGTCCGCCTGAGCTTTCAGGGCATTGAGCAGCACCGACGACGGCGCGTTGAGCAGCGCGGAGGTCTTGCCGGTCACGACGCGCCCGTCGGGCAGCTCGATGGCGCCCGCCTGCCCGCTGCTCGTCTCCGCCTTGAGCAGGGCGGCGCTGTGGGCGGGGGAGAGGTTCGTGTCGATGCCGGCCTTGCGCATGAGGAAGTCGAGCTTCGCGGTCTCCTCTTCGCCCGATCCGGTACGGCGCATGGCCGCCGCGGCCTTGAAGTAGCGGCGCACGATCTCCTTCTCAGAGGCGGAGCGCACGGCATCGTCGTCGATGATGGCCGAAGCGATCGTGTTCACGCCCATATCGGTGGGCGATTTGTACGGGCAGGTGCCCATGATCTTCTCCATGACGGCCTTGAGCACGGGGAAGACCTCGATGTCGCGATTGTAGTTGACCGCCGAGACCCCGTAGGATTCCAGATGGAAGGGGTCGATCGCGTTGACGTCGCCCAGATCGACCGTCGCAGCCTCGTAGGCGATGTTCACGGGATGATCGAGCGAGAGGTTCCAGACGGGGAAGGTCTCGAACTTGGCGTATCCCGCCTTCACGCCGCGGCGATATTCGTGGTAGAGCTGGGAGAGGCAGGTCGCCATCTTGCCGCTGCCGGGACCGGGGGCGGTGACGACGACCAGCGGGCGCTGGGTCTCGATGTAGTCGTTCGTGCCGTACCCCTCGTCGCTCACGATATGGTCGATGGCGTGCGGGTAGCCGGCGATGGGCCCGTGCACGTAGCACTTGATGCCGAGCGTCGAAAGGCGCGCGCGGAACGCGGCGGCGTTCGGCTGGCCGGTATAGCGCGTGATGCAGACGCTGCCCACGAAAAAACCCATGTCGCGGAAGATGTCCACGAGACGGAGCAGGTCTTCGTCGTAGGTGATGCCCAGATCGCCGCGCACCTTGTCGCGCTCGATGTCGTTCGCATTGATGGCGAGGATGATCTCCACGTCGTCGACGAGCGCCTTGAGCATGCGCAGCTTGCTGTCGGGCTCGAAGCCGGGCAGCACGCGTGAGGCATGGTAGTCGTCGAAGAGCTTGCCGCCGAATTCAAGGTAGAGCTTGCCGCCGAATTCCCCGATGCGTTCGCGGATGCGCTTCGCTTGGATATCGATATAACGGTCGTTGTCGAATCCGATCTGCATGGCGTGCGTTCCCCTTTCCGGGCGCCATCCGGCGCCGAGGCTTCTTTCCGAGGGGCGGCGGCCCCGAAGGCTTTTCGGTCGCGTCTCGCGGTGCGGCCCGGCGCCGGGAGACGCGAGCGCGACATGCCGATTATAGAGGGGCGGGGCTGTCCGGTCGAACGAATCGTCGGAATGCCGAAAGATTTCGCCTGATGTGCGGGACGGCAGGGGGCGCCGACATGTGGATAGGAAATTCACCAGGCATTATGCGTATGTCGACGTTATGTGGCGCATGGGGCGCGCCCGCCGCGGGCCGGCCGTGGCCGTCAGGCGCGTATGCTATATTCGGCACAGGACGAGAACGTTCGGCAGAAGGGCTGATGCGCGATGAAATGTCCCGAATGCGGGGTCGAGGCGGAAGAGGGGGCTCGAGGCTGCTACAACTGCGGCCATACGTTCGAGCGTCCCGCCCATGCGCGGCAGACCATGCTCTCGCGCATGCTTCCTGCCGACCATCGCCGCCGCCGCGCGGTTCTCATCGCGGCCTCCGCGGTTGTGCTGATGCTGGCCGTGGCGTTCATGGTGCTGGGGGCTCGCCACGATGCGGGCGAGGGCGATCCCGGTCCGTCCGGCACGGACTCGGCGCTCTCGGGGTTGCCGGCGCCGGCGGATTCCATGTCCAAGCCCGATTCTGCAGAGGAAGGCGGGCCGTCGTCGCCTGACGCGGCGGGCAAACCGCGGAAGACGGACGACGCATCGGCCGGCGTATCCCGCGGCGATGCCGCATCTGCGCCGTCTCCCGAGGATCCTGCCGCCGACGTGAACGCATCGGGGCACGTCACGCTTTCCGCCGTCGCCCGCATGACGGGAACGGATTTCGCCGCGCTGCTCGATGCGCAGGGGTATGCGTACGACGATGCGCTTGCGGGGTGGGCGCGCAGCGACGGCGCGAATTTCGGCCTCGTCGTGCCGGCGAACGACCATGGCCGCGGCTTCTCGCCCGCGCCGAAGGGCGCTCTCGCCTCCGGCGTCCCGATGACCGGCTTGAATGCCGCATTCGTGCTGACGAGCCCCGGATACGGGACGGCATCGGATGCGCTTCGGGGGCTGTGTCCGCTCGCGATCGTCGATTCCATCCGTCCCGACGATGATTCCGCCGTCGCCGTCGCAGAGGCGAGCTCGGGTAAGAAATTCCTGGTCACATGCAGGATATCCGATGGAACGGCCTATTGCATGGCGGCCACCGACGAAGGCATCGGAAGCGGGCTGTTCGCACGCGTGCTCGGATGCGATCTCGGGTCTTCGGTCGAAGACGCCTGGCAGGCCGTGAGCGGCCATCCGCTCGGGGGATCGGCCTCGTGACGGCGCCGGTGCGGTGTCGTGCGGGTTGAGGGAAAGGCCCGGACGGCGACCGATCGGCGGCCTTCCGGCGGTTTCGGCCCGGCAGTTCCGGCTTCTTTGCCGGTTCCTGGATGTCCGAATGGTTCGAATAGTTCGATAAGGAGAAAGAGCAATGGCATACGTACCGGTGGCGCAAGAGACGCCATGGCAGCAGTCCGACAAGGTCGACCTGGCTCGTTGCGCCGTGGTCGTGGTGGATATCCTCGGCGGGTGCGAAGGGCCGACGCCCGGCACGGAAGCGGCGGCGGCGAATGCGGTGCGCATCGTGAAGGCGGCGCGCGCGAAGGGCGTTCCTGTCATCTTCTCCGACGATGCGCATGATTCCCGCTTCGATGCGGAACTCGAGCTCTGGGGCGACCACGGCGTCGCAGGCAGCGAATCCGCCCAGCCGCTCGCGGATTTCGACCTGCAGCCGTCCGACATCATCGTGCCCAAGCGCCGCTACGACGGATTCTTCCAGACCGATCTCGATCTGACGCTGCGCGAGCTCGGCGTGGACACGCTCATCGTGTTCGGCATGGATACCAACATCTGCGTGCAGCACACGCTTGCAGGCGCGTATTTCCGCACGTACAAGACGATCGTCGCGGGGGATGCCTGCGCGACGTTCCTCATCGGCACGCAGGAGGCGGGGCTCGAGTACTTCACGCGCTGCTATGACAGCCGTGTGGTCTCGACGGAAACGGTGCTCGGCTACCTGGCCTGACGGTTCTTGCGGCCGATGCGCACGCGCGTCTCCCGATGCCTCGCCGCACGATCGCGCGCCGCGCCGTCGCCGGCGGCAGCGCGGCGTCGGGCAGGCGTCGGCGGCGCGGAATCTTGCGCGCGTGGTATGGTGCAGGGCGTCAAGGGAAGCGCCGACGCATCATCACCGTCGGCGCGATGCGAGAAAGGAGCCGGCTCATGCCGAATGCCGCTATTTCATTCGAACTGATAGATCGCGCGAAAGAGGCGTTTCCCGCCGACCGTGCGAATATCGTCGCCAAGAACGCCGTCACGAGCAAAGGCATCCGCGCGGCCGCGCGCGTGCCCGAGGCCGTCGCCCGAAACACCACGACCTTCGACATCGAGGTCAAGCAGGGCGATCGCACCGACCAGCAGCGCTCGGGCCGATGCTGGATGTTCGCATCGCTCAACACGATGCGTGCGCGCGTCATCGGGAAATACGGCCTGAAGACCTTCGAGTTCTCGCAGGCCTACCCGCTGTTCTGGGACAAGCTCGAGAAGAGCAACTGGTTCCTGGAAAACATCATCGATACCGCCGACGAGCCGCGCGACGGCCGCCTGGTGGCCTTCCTGCTGACCGATCCTGTCGGCGACGGCGGGCAGTGGGATATGTTCCGTGCGCTCGTCAAGAAGTACGGCGCGGTGCCCAAAGAGGCCATGCCCGAGACCGCCTGCTCGAAAAACACGCATGAGATGGATGCGTATCTGACGCGCTATCTGAGGAAATGCGCTTCGGTTCTGCGTCGCGCCCACGACGGAGGCGCGGATACGGATGCCCTGCGCGCCCAAAAGGAAGAGATGCTCGCGCATATCCAGGACATGCTGACCATCTGCCTGGGCGAGCCTCCCGCGCGTTTCAGCGTCCGTCTGCGCGACAAAGACGACAAGCTCGTGCTCGCCGGATCGTTCACGCCCCAGGAATTCTTCGCCGAGACCGTCGAGATGAACCTCGACGACTACATCTCGGTCATTTCCGCGCCGACGGCGGACAAGCCCTACGGGCGCACCTATACGGTCGATCGTTTGGGCAACGTGGTCGAGGCGGGCGGCGTCCGCTACGTCAATCTGGAGCCCGCTGCGCTGAAGGAAGCCGCCATCAAACAGCTCAAGGACGGGCTTCCGGTGTGGTTCGGATGCGACGTCGACCAGTCGTTCCTGCAGGCCGACGGTATCATGGACCTGACGTCCGTGGATGCGGACAGCCTGTTCGGCTTCGACGTGGATGCCGGCTTCTCGAAGGCCGACCGCCTGGACTTCGGAGAGTCGGTCATGACGCACGCGATGACGATCGAGGGCGTGAACCTGGACGCCGACGGCACGCCGTCGCTGTGGAAGGTCGAGAACAGCTGGGGCAAGGACCACGGCAAGGACGGCTTCGACACATTGGTCGACAGCTGGTTCGACGAATACGTCTACCAGGTGGTCGTCGACAAGAAGTACCTGTCCGACGAGGCCCGGACGGCCTATGAGTCGACCGAGCCCATCGTGCTCGCGCCTTGGGATCCGCTGGGCGCGCTGGCGTAAAGCGTGGAGCTGGGTGCAAAGCCTGAAACCGGCATAACATGCTTAAGGAAGAGATGAGGGGCGGCGGTTCTTGCGAGCCGCCGCCCCTTGCCATGCCTGACCGGTCCATAGGCTGCCATCGCGGCGCACGCGCCTCAACGCCTTGGGGCACCGCCTGTTCAAGCACGGTTTTCCAGAAGCCTCGCCAGCCCGTCGATGAGCGCATCGACATTCTCGCGCGTGCAGGTCAAGGGCGGAAGGAAGCGCAGCGTATGCGAATCGGTGCAGTTCAGTACGAGTCCCGGCTCGCCCTTGAGCGCCGCGAGCACGAGCTTCGGGGCATCGATCGCGCCGTCGAATTCGACGGCATTCATGAGCCCCATGCCGCGCACCTCGTTGACGTGGGGAAGCGTTTTCAGCCGCTCACGCAGGTAGGCACCGACCTTTTCGGCGTTCTCGCCCACGTTCTGCGTCCGGATGTAGTCGAGCGTCGCGTTCGCCGCGGCCACGGCCAGGCAGCTTCCGCCGAAGGTCGTTCCGTGGTCGCCCGGGGCGAAGGTGAGCCCCAGATCGCCGCGTGCAGCGACGGCTCCCATGGGCATGCCTCCTCCGATCCCCTTCGCCATGGTGATGACGTCGGGGATCACGCCGAAATTCTGGAACGCGAACGGTAGGCCCGTGCGGTAGATGCCGCATTGCACCTCGTCGCAGATCATGAGCGCGCCTGAAGTCTTCGTGAGCGCACGGACCTCCTGCATGAATGCGGCCGTGCAGGGGTGTACGCCCGATTCTCCCTGGATGGGCTCGAGAATGACGGCGCAGATATCGCCTTCATGCGCGGCGAAAAGCTTTCGCAGCGCGCCGACGTCGTTGAGGGGCGTGTCGATGAATCCTGCGGGCAACGGCTGGAAAGCTTCCTGCTTGGCGGGCTGCGCCGTGGCCGCGAGGGTCGCGAGCGTGCGTCCGTGGAAGCCGTTGCCGAGCGTGACCACGAGCGGGCCGAGTCCGACCCTCTTCGCATGCAGGCGTGCCAGCTTGATCGCGCATTCGTTGGACTCGGCTCCTGAATTGGAGAAGAAAACGCGCCAATTCCCGGCGGAGGCGCTTTCTGATGACGCCCTGGACTCGGTCATGGAGAATTCGGGCGCGCCATTCATGGAAGCATCGCCTATGGACTTGCAGCCTGCGTTCGCCATGTCGGAAAGCGTGCGCGCGAGCTGTCCGCGCCCTTCGATGTAGTAGTAGTTGCTCACGTGCATGAGCGTGCGCGCCTGATCGGCTATCGCATCGGCCAGCACGGGATTGCAGTGTCCGATGCTTATGACGCCGATGCCGCCGACGAAGTCCAGGTATGTCTTTCCCTCGTCGTCGGTCAGGGTCATGCCCGATCCGCCGACGAACTCGACCGGCTTGCGGGCGAATGTCGGCATGAGGTAGACGGATTCGAGGGATTGCTGCTCAGAGAGGCTCATGAGAGGCTCCTATTCCTTGGGAAGGTTTTCGATCAGGCGCGTCGCGATGCCGGCGAGCGCGTGGCGCTTCAGTTTCGCGTCGTCCGCGTTGTCCGATCGGGCGATCATCGTGCCGATGCCTTGGTCGGTCAACAGTTCGAGCAGAAGCGCATGGGGGATGGTGCCGTTGATGATATGCGCGCGCGGGATTCCTTCCCCAAGCGCGTGCGTGCAGGCTCGGATCTTCGGGATCATGCCGCTCGCGAGTTTCCCGGAATCGATGAGGCCCTCGACATCTTCCTGCGTCATGCTTGCGATCAAGGAACCCGGATCGGGATAGTTTTCATAGAGGCCGTCCACGTCGGTGAGGAAGATGATCTTATGGGCGTGGATGGCCGCGGCTATCTCTCCAGCTGCAACGTCGGCGTTGATGTTGAACACGCCCTCGTCATGCGGATCGGCCGCCGCAGCGAGACTCGCGATGATGGGAATGTAGTTTCCCTCGATCAGGTCCTCGACATGGCGCGTATCGACCTCGACGATGCGTCCCACGCGGCCGAGTTCGGGCGATATGGGTACGGCTTTCAGCGTTCCGGCATCGTTTCCGCACATGCCGACGGCGATGTTGCCATGCAGATTGAGCTCGTTGACGAGCTGGGAATTCACCTGGCCTTTCAGTACCATCTGCACGATATCCATCGTGGCGTCGTCGGTCACGCGCAGACCGCCTTCGAAGACGGATTCTATGCCGAGAGCGGCGAGCATCCGGTTGATGGCCTTGCCGCCTCCATGCACGATGACCGGATTGACCCCGATGAGCTTCAGCAGCAGGATATCGGTCATGACGCTGGTCATGAGCTCGGCATTCTCCATCGCGGCGCCGCCGTACTTGATGACGATGGTCTTGCCGGTGGCGCTCTTGATCCACGGCAGGCCCTGGATCAGCGTGTGCGCTCGTTCTTCGCCGCCTGCGCGATCGATATCCTTAGCGTATTGCATGGTGCCCCCTTAGATCCGTTAGCTGCGGTACGAACCGTTGATCGTGATGTATTCGTGGCTTAAATCGCAGGTCCAAATCGTGGCCTCTCCATTGCCGAGCGCCAGGTCGACGGAAATGAGGATCTCGTCGTCTTCGAAGAGCCCGAGCATGCGTTCCTCGTCGAAGGGGGCTGGAAGCCCCCGATCGAACACGCGGATGCCTAGGAAGTCGATTGAAATACGCGTTTGGTCCATATGCGCGCCGCTGCGCCCGATCGCGGCGGCGACGCGGCCCCAGTTGGCGTCATGTCCGAAGATAGCCGTCTTGACCAGCTCGGAATTCGCGACGGTACGCGCGGCGGCTTCGGCCTGCCCGTCGTTTTCAGCGCCCTTCACGTGTATGGTGACGAGCTTCGTGGCTCCTTCGCCGTCGGCCGCCATCGCGCGCGCGAGGGTGGTGCAGACGAGCTTGATCGCTGCGGCGGCCTCGGCGTAGGCCTGGCTGCCCGGCTCGATCCATCCCGCGCCGGTTCCTTCGACGGCCGCACCGTTCGCGAGCAGCAGGCAGGTGTCGTTGGTGGAGGAATCCCCGTCGACGGTCACGCGGTTGAACGACGTATCGACCGCCGGATGCAGCGCCTGCCGGCAGGCCGTCTGGCCCAGCGGCGCATCGGTCGCGATCACGGCGATCATCGTAGCCATGTTCGGCATGATCATGCCCGACCCTTTCGCCATGCCGCCGACGGTGAACGTCGTGCCGGCGAAGGAGGGGTCTTTGGATTGCCAGCTCACGGCGAATTCCTTCGGATGCGTATCCGTGGTCATGATCGCGCAGGCCGCATCGTGGCCTCCGTCGGGGGATGCGTTACGTCCGGCCTCGTCGACGGCATCGCTCAGCTTGTCCATGCGCAGCTGCTGCCCGATGACTCCGGTCGAGGCGATGAGCACCTCTTCGGGAAGGCAGCCGATGGCCTCGGCGCCCATGCGGGCCATCTCCTCGGCGTTGTCGAGCCCGACGGTGCCGGTCGCGGCGTTGGCGCGACCTGAATTGACGATCACGCCGCGGGCGCTTCCCGCCGCTGCATGCGCGCGGCAGACGGCGACGGGTGCTGCGAAGAATTCGTTGCGCGTGAACATGCCGGCGCAGCGCGCGACCGTTTCGCTCCTGATGAGCGCCAGGTCGAGCCGTTCGGGTTCGTTTTCGCGGAAGCCTCCGGCGACGCCGGCCGCGCTAAATCCCCGCGCGCTCGTCACGCCGCCGCGCGCGAGCGGCTCGAACGCGACGCCCTCTGCTTCGACCTGCGCCTCAAGCATCAGATCGGAGATATCGTAGAAGTCCGTGGTGAAACTCATAGCGCCCTTGCCAATCCGAGCAGTCCTTCGCTCTCGTCGAAGCCGAATACGATGTTGGCGACTTGAACCGCCTGGCCGGCGGCGCCTTTGCCGAGGTTGTCGATGGCGCAGACCGCCGTCGCCCAGCCGTCCTTCCGATCGGGGAACAGCCCGATCCGGGCATCGTTGGTGCCCGTGATCGAGGAGCTTCTCGGCGACGCGTCTTCCTTCAGCACGCGGACGAACGGGCTTGAGGCGTAGGCGTCTTCGTAGGCTCGTCTGAATCGCGTCGGGTCGGCATGGGAGCCGAGGCGCAGGTGCACGGTCGCGATCATGCCGCGCGACAGGGGAACGAGATGCGGCGTGAACATGACCCGCGGCGTTTTCGGCGCAGATTCCGAAAGGCCCGGCGTCGCCGTTCGAGGGAGCGGGCATCCCGGACGGTCGTCGCCCGGATCGCGAGGCAGCGCCAGGGAAAGCTCCATCTCCATCTCGGGCTCGTGACGGTGGCGCGGCAGCCCGTAAGCCTCCATGCTTTCGTTCGCCGTGCAGAAGCTCGTGCGCGCGGTCGGTTTCCTGCCGGCGCCCGATACGCCCGACAGGCAGTCGGCGATCACGGGGAAGGCGAGATCGATGAGCCCTGCGCGCAAGGCGGGGGCGGCCGCAAGCGCGACGGCGGTGGGGAAGCAACCTGCGCACCCGACGATGACGGGAAATCCCGCGATACGGCGGTCGTGCATCTCATCAAGCGCATCGCGGTTGAGTTCCGGCTGGCCGAACGCCGCCTGTGCGAGCAGATCGGGACAGGTGTGCGCGGTTCGATAGGCGGCTTCGTAGGTTTCAAGCGGCAGGCGGAAGTCCGCAGACAGGTCGATCACGGCGACGCCCGCTTCGACGAGGCGGCGCGCATGCTTCATGCCCGCGGTATGGGGGACGGCAAGGAAGGCCGCATCGCATTCGAGGGCCGCAGGGTCATCGTGCGGAGAGAAGGTGTCGGGCACGATGCCTTCAAGCGCGGGGTAGACGTCGGCGACAGGCATGCCTGCGTCGGCGTCTGATGTGACGACGCGCAGGTCGAACGAGGGATGTCGATCGAGAAGCCTTATGAGTTCCGCTCCTGCGTATCCGGCTCCGCCTATGATCGCTGCCGTAGCCATGGCCCTTCTTCCTTCTTTTCAGCGTCGCATCGACGAGAGGCGGTCGGCCTCAAGCCGGGAGTTCTTTCCCCGCGAAAGACCATCGCCTGTCGGTTCTGCGACCACGCCGCTCGAACGTCTCTTCCAGGGATGCCTTCCATGCACATGGATCATATCATTTTTTGATCAAGTGCATAAAAGTTTTATGTTTAAATAATAATAAAAATGAATAAAAATGTAATAATATTCAGTAATAATGCATATATACACACAAATTCGGTATGAATCGAACGGGGAACGGCATATTCGAGCGGTTTTTCAAGGAAGGCGTTCGTCCGGAAACCGAGAAGAGCTTCGTTTCTTTCGCCGCCCATCGATCTTCAAGGCTCATGGATTTCATGTGGGAAAGCATCGCGGCCCGATGCGATTCACGGCGCTTTTCATTGACGCTCGCGCAACGAATTCATACAATGCTGAAGTTCGCTTTCAAAAGCCCCGTACACGCTGCGTACAGGACGCGATGCGAGAAGGAGTCCAGGCCTTCGACCATCGGCATCGGGGTGGGACCCGGGCGGTTCGGACGCGGCACTTTTGATTATGAACGCACCTATTGGAGGACATAGTGAAGACGTATTACGCAAAGCCGCAAGAGGTTGAGCGCGAGTGGGTCCTTATCGATGCGACCGACCAGGTTCTCGGCCGCGTCGCCACCAAGGCTGCCACCATCCTCAAGGGCAAGAACAAGCCGCAGTACACGCCTCATGTCGACACCGGTGACTTCGTCATCATCATCAACGCCGACAAGATCCGCGTCACCGGCACCAAGGTCACCAGCAAGGAATACTATCGTCATTCCGGCCATCCGGGCGGACTGAAGAAGGAAACCTTCCAGGAGGCTATGGAAAAGCATCCTGAGCGCGTCATCGAGCACGCGGTCAAGGGCATGCTCCCGAAGAACACGCTTGGTCGTGCCATGGGCATGAAGCTGAAGGTGTACGCCGGTGCCGAGCATCCGCATGCTGCTCAGAAGCCCCGCGAGATCAAGATTGAGGAGAACTAATCATGGCAGGTGAAGCAATGTATTACGGCACCGGCCGTCGCAAGAACGCCGTCGCACGCGTTCGTCTGGTTCCCGGTACCGGCAAGATCACGGTCAACGGCCGCGACGCCGCCATGTACTTCGGCCGCGAAGCCCTCGTCAGCTTCGCGTCGACCCCCTTCAAGGTGACCGACACCGTGGGTCATTTCGATGTCATCGCCCGCTGCAACGGCGGCGGGATCTCCGGCCAGGCCGGCGCTCTGCGCCACGGCATCAGCCGCGCCCTCCTGAATGCCGGCGATTATCGCGCCGAGCTCAAGAAGGCCGGTTTCCTCACGCGCGACCCCCGTATGGTCGAGCGCAAGAAGTACGGCCTGAAGAAAGCCCGCAAGCGCCCGCAGTTCAGCAAGCGCTAACGTGCATCGATCGCTGCCTTTGCAGTATCGAGAGCCCTCCTTCGGGAGGGCTCTTTTCGTATGCGGAGAAAACACAGGCAAGAACGATACGGGCTCCGGCTCAAGCTCGAGCCCCGCTTTTTTCGCAGCAACCTTGCCGGAGAAACCGGCGTTCAGCCTCGATGGCGTTGATCTCGGCAAGTCGCCCGCCGTCGATTCGGCCTCCATGCCAGTCGCGTGCGTATCGGCTCAGTGACGAAGTCACCGACAGCGTTCCCTTTCCAGGCGCACAGTTGGATGCGTCGGAAAGACCGCGCCACGCGTCGAACCGCGCTGGATGCGCAGGGGAAGGGGGACGGCAATGGGCCGGGTAAGCCAGGATTTCGTACAGCAGCTCGTCGATATCGTAGGGGAAGGACGCGTGAGCGCCGACCCGCGCGAATGCAGGCTCTATTCTCGCGACATAGGCGTGATGCCGTCTCTGATAGGGCCTTTCGTCAATACAGGCACGGCAGGGGCGGTCGTGCGGCCGCGCACCGAAGACGACATCGTCGCGATCCTGCGAAAGGCCGGCGAGCACGCTGTGCCGGTCGTTCCTCGTGCGGCATCCACGAGCGGCTACGGCGGCGTCCAGCCTCGCGAGGGCGCGCTTGTCATGGATGTGTCGGGGCTCGACAGGATCCTGTCCGTCGATGCCGAAACGCTCGAAGTCACCTGCGAGGCAGGCGCGGTCTGGGAAGACATTGCCTATGAGATACGAGCGCAAGGGCTCGACCTCTGCATGTATCCTTCGAGCTTTCCCAGTTCGACCGTTGGGGGATGGCTTGCTCAGGGTGGCAGCGGGTTCGGGTCGTACGAATACGGCCTTTTCAAGGAGAACGTCCTGCGCGCCCGCGTCGTCCTGCCGGATGGCAGCGTTCGGGAATGCGCGGATGAAGAGCTGCGCGACGGCATAGCCGACGCCGAGGGCATCACGGGCGTCATCACGCAGGTCACGTTCAAAGCGCGCCCGCTCGAGGAGACCGAGGTGCGCCTCGTGTCCTTTCCTTCCATCGAAGCGCTCGACAAGGGCTTGATGCTCATTCGCGAACGGGAGCTGCCGATATGGTCGGTTTCTTTTCTGAATCCGACATCGGTCAGGCTCAAGCGTGCGTTGCCGGGGCGCCGCTGCCACGAATACGAGAAGGCGGAACAGGAGCGGCTTGCGGCGATCGAGCGCGGCCTGCCAGAATCCTATCTCGTGATGATCGCCTTCCCCTGCTCCCGTGCAGAGGCGATCGATCCTGCGCTTACGGAGATCGTCGCCGTGTGCGGCGCCGAGCGTCTGGACGATGAGGCTGCGGCGCACGAATGGGCCGATCGGGCCAATACCATGAAGCTCAAGCGCATCGGTCCCTCCATCGTTCCGACCGAGGTCATCGTGCCGCGCGAAGGGCTGGCGGCCACGCTTGGCGATATCGAGAGGAACATCCGCCAGCCTTTCGTCATGGAGGGCATGTACACGAAGAGCGGCGACGTGGTCTTGCTGGGCTATATCCCCCACGATGATCGCAAGTTCTCGTTCAACCTCGCCTTCGCGCTCGCGCTTTCCGCCATCAGGATCGCCCGACGGCATGGGGGCAGCGCGTATTCCACCGGCCTGTACTTCCGCAGTCAGGCGACCGCCGTGCTCGGCGCCGAGCGGCTACGTTCGCTCGAACGATTCAAGGAACGCGTCGATCCCCAACGCATCATGAATCCCGGCAAAGTGCTCGCATTGCGCGGGGAGGGCGGTCGCACGCTCGATCGGCTCATGGGAATCGCCTCGGCTCTCGAACCTGCCATACGGCCGATCGCCAATGCGGCGAAGCCCAAGCCCTACGACGCGAGCGCCCTGGGGCCTGAACGGCACGGCATACCGGGAGAGGTCGCCTACACGGCGCATGCGTGCGCCCGGTGCGGGTACTGCGTGCGCACGTGCGAGCAGTATGCCGGACGTGGCTGGGAGAGCCAGTCGCCGCGCGGCCGCTATGCGGTTATCGATGACATCTACCGGGGGCGCGATAGCTGGGATCGCAACGCCATCGACGCCGTCATGCGGTGCACGACCTGCGAACGCTGCGATACGCGCTGCCAGCTGCAGCTGCCTATCGAACCTGACAGCATGGTCCTGCGCGGGAAGCTCGTCCATGAGCAGAAGAAGGGAACGTTCCCGCCTTTCGAGATGATGGCCGCCGCGCTCGAGGGCGAGGGCGATATCTGGGCAGGCAAGCGCGATCGCCGCGCCGATTGGGTTCCCGCGGATGTGGCCGCGAAGATCGAACCGCAGGCCGACATCCTGTATTTCGCCGGATGCACGGCGAGCTACGTGGAAAACGACATCGCCGAGGCGACGATCCGCCTGCTCCAGGACGCCGGCTATCGGGTGACGTATCTAGGGACCGATGAGCAGTGCTGCGGCATCCCGATGAAGATGGCCGGCAAATGGGACCTTTTCGAGAAGATGTACCGCGAGAACGTGGCGGCAGCACGCGCGCACGGCGCCACGACGGTGGTCACCTCGTGCCCCGCCTGCGCGCTGGTATGGAAAGATCTCTATCGCGAGGAGGCGGAACGCCTGGGCGAACCCTACGAGATCGAGGCCATGCACTATTCCGAGCTCATCGCGCCTGCAATCCGACGCGGCGATCTCAAGCTTACGGAAAACCCCTTCGACGGCAAGACGGTGACGTTCCACGACTCATGCCACATGGGTCGCGCGCAGGGCATCTACGAACCGCCGCGCGATATGATCAAGGCTATTCCCGGCATCGATTACGTGGAGATGGAACACAACCGCGAACAGGGTATATGCTGCGGCTCGGTCATCACGCTCGTGAGCGACATCGAGACGGGGCCGGTGCTGGGCGGCATGCGCCTCGGCGAAGCATGCAGCGCCTGCGCGCATACGGTGGTCGCCGCATGCCCCTGCTGCCAGGTGCAGCTGCGAGACTCTGCCGACAAGCTCGGCCTGCCGCTCGAGATCGACGACCTCGCCCGCGTCACCGCCGTCGCCGCCGGGCATGATATTCCCAAATCGGACGCATACACAAGCTATATGTGGGGGTATTTCGACAAGTTCATCCGTCTTATGGACCGCAAGGCCATGGCGGAGTTCATGGTGCCGTTGTTCGGGGCCATGGTCGATGCCATGCCGGCGGGCATGGGGCCGATGATGCGCGCCATGGCGCAGCTTCCCGGAGGGCCTGCGCTCATGGCGAAGATGATGCCTGTCCTGTTCCCGAGAATGGCACCTGCCATCATGGGCAAAGTCATGCCGCAGATGATCGAGCTCGTCGAAGCGTTCATGGGCGAGATGCCGTCCGATATGGCCGAACTCATGCCCGAGCTGCTTCCCAAGACGATGGGCTCGCTCATGCCGACCTATATTCCCGAACTGGTTCCCTACCTCGTCCCTCTGTTCATCGAGTATCTGAAGACGGGACATGTCGATCTGACCCGCGATGCCGTCGTCACGACGCGATCGTGTGAAGCCGCTGCCGATCGAGCAGCGTGATGCATCCGCGGGAAAGGTCGACGAGCCCTTCTTGCTGGAAATACTTGAGCATGCGCGAGACGACTTCGCGGGCGCTTCCCATATGGCGTGCGATCTCATCGTGCGTCATATGCAGCGCCTGCGAGCCCGAGCGCGCCGTCTCGTCCAACAGGAATACGGCGAGGCGTTCGTCGAAGCTCATGAAGACGATCTGATGCATGATCCACATCACGTCGCTGAAGCGTTCGGCTGCCTGGCGGTACGTGTACGCCTCGACTTCGCTCGAACGCTCCATCAGCCTCAGGTAGGCCTCCGAATCTATGGCGAGGACGTCGGCATCTTCGACGGCGTCGAGGAAGATATCGAACGTGATCATGCGCAGGATGCATGCGGCGGAAAGCACGCAGGTGTCGGGGCTTGCGACCCGGAAGAGCGTGATTTCCTTGCCGGATTTCGGCGAAAGCATGTACGCGCGCAGAGACCCCGTCTTCACCAGCAGCACGCCGATGCATTCGTCTCCGATGCCGTGGACGTGCGCGCCGGCGCTGAAATGCAGCGCATGCGCATGCTCGACGAGCAAGCGGCGATCAAGCTCGTCAAGCGCGTTCCATACCGGAAGCAGCTCGCTTAAGCCGGTCTCGATATCCGAACGCATGGAATCCTCCTTGCGATGTCGTTTTGAACAGCCATGGTATCCATTCGTCGCCATGCGCAGTCGATCGGATCAATGCGTCTGTCTCGCTTCGTTGAGAAATGCCGAGTATCTGTCGATAAGCTCCTGCCGGCGGGAAACGTCTGCTTTCTGATAGATATGGCGCACATGGGTCTTCACGGTGCCTTCGGCAAGAACGAGTTCATGGGCGATGCGCGGCATGCTTCGCCCTCGTGCAAGCAAAAGGAAGATCTCGGCTTCCCTCGGGGTCAGACCTATGGCGCGCGCGAATGCGGCGGATAGGCGGTCAGATTGTTCGACGAAACCGATGGATTCTTCCATCAAACGCCTCCGTCCTTCGTATGGAAGGCCCATTCTACCCATTCGAACAGCGTTCATGGAAATATCTACCTTTTCGGTGGATATGCTCAGCGTGCGGCTCGGGCATGATGGCGGCATGGCGGGCGAACGTAAGGGAGTCGCTCGAACTGTCAGAGGGAGGCATGTCATGAATGGACAAGATTCGATGCACGGTCGGGAATCAGTATCCGATCAGGAATCGGTCGGCAGCGATAATGCCGTTCGCGGGTCGGAGTTGAGCCGTAGGAATTTCCTGAAAGCGGCGCTCACCACCGGTGCGACAGCCGCCGCGCTCGGCATCGTGGGTTGCGCGAAAGACGCGCCGGCGTCGGGAAGCGGCGCTTCTGCCATGTCGGCTTCTTCAACCGGGGCTGCGGATTCCGCCGGCATGGGAAGCATGCAGACGCTTGATCCGAGCCAGGCGGTATGGCCGGTGGTTGAGGAGATTTCGATCAATGCCGCCGGTGAGGGTAAAGTCGCCTTCGAGTCCGAACCGGTAGACCCCTCGCGGATCGTTGCCACGCATGACGTGGACGTGGTGGTCTGCGGACTCGGTCCCGCCGGGGATGCAGCGGCGCTTGCCTGCGCCGAAGCGGGGCTGAATACCGTCGCCGTGGAGAAGAACCCGTTCGGTAATTACAACTCCGCCACCATCGGCGGCACCGATTCGATGCTGCATAAGCATTGGGGTATGAGCTTCGATAAAGAGGCCTGGCTTTCCGACGCCGTCATCGATTCGGCTTTCCAAGGAGACATAGCGCTCTACAAGCACTTCCTGGACACCAACGGCGAGGCTGTCGATTGGTATGTCGGTCATTTCGACAATCAGAACCTCGATGACTACCCGCTTACGTTCGCTGCGGGGGATTTTCCTGATTTCCGCGACGAATACGACAAGACCGCATACGGCCGGTCGTGGAATACGTCGTTGAATCTTCCGTATGCTCCTGCCGATCTGGCGAAGATCCTCGCAGGCTTCATCACCGATGCCGGTGCGGAGATTCGGTACGAGACGCCGGCGGTGCAGCTGGTGACCGACGATGCGGGCGCCGTGACGGGCGTGATCGTGAAGAGCGGCGAGGCGTACGAACAGTACAACTGCGCGAAGGGCGTGGTGCTTGCGACCGGCGGCTATGAATATAACGAGCAGATGCTGCGCGAGCGCTGCCGTCCGCGCGGCATTCCCGGGCATTGGCTGACGGCAGCCATGGGGAATACGGGAGACGGGCATCGGATGGGGCTTGCCGTAGGCGCTGCCGAGGACGATTTCCCGCAAGCCATCATGCTCGATCCCGAGCAGCTCATGCCGTATCTGCGCGTGAATAAGCTAGGCCGTCGCTTCACGGCCGAATACGAACCGTACGGCCATTTGGCCATGGCCATCCAAGCGCAGCCCGGAACGTATGACTTCTATATCGTCGATGGTGCCATCGCAGAGAAGATCGACAAGATCTGGACGCCTTCAAGCTCGTGCTACGGTCCTAAGGACGTATGGGTGGGCGCGGCGACGAAGACCGATATGAAGGCCGATACGCTCGAGGAGCTGGCGGACATGATGGGCGTGCCGCGGGACGCGTTCGTGGCCACCATCGCCCGCTGGAATGAAATGGCTTCCGCAGGCAAGGACGAGGACTTCAATTTCCCCGGCCATATGATGGCGAGCATAGACACCCCGCCCTTCTATGCGACCAAGGAATATGCCGATGGCCTGTGCACGGCGGGCGGATTGCTGGTGAACACGGACTGCCAGGTGCTCGATCGCGAGCATCGTCCCATACCGGGTCTGTATGCTGCCGGACTCACATCGGGCGGCATGTTCTACAACACCTACCCGCATAACCTGAACTGTTTGAGCCATACCCGCAACTGCCTGATGGGCTACACCATCGGCCACGTATTGGGCGGGAAATAGAGGAGCGGGGCGAAAAGTAGCGAATCGAGCGAGGGGCGCGCCGTTCGGTCAGGGCATCCGATCGAGCGCGCCTCTTCGTTCTTATCTTGAGGAGCGAGCTTCGCAGATCCTATTCTCATGGCATACGGTTGTGCCGCATGTCGCTAGTACGCCAGCATCTCCGGCGTCCAGCCGTCAAGCACGCGCGCCATCTCGGCGGCTTCCGCCCGTGCGCCGGGCAGATCCTGGTCAAGGTAGTTGCCGCATTCGACTTCCGTCGCGCCGGGGATGGGGCCGTCATAGTCCGCGATGAAAGCCAACGCCTCCTGCGTGAGCGCGATGGCGCGTGCGGGATCCATGTCGCGGCACAGCAGGTAGAAGCCGGTGCGGCAGCCCATCGGGCCGACGTAGATCACCCGGTCGGAGTCTTCTCCGCTGCGGGCGAACGTCGCGAAGAGGTGCTCGAGCGTGTGGGCGGCGCCCGTCGTGAAGTAGTCGCCCTTGTTCGGACGCTTGAAGCGGATGTCATAGGTGACGACGTCGCCATCGACGCGCGACGTGTACATGCCGCGCTCGAGCGTCGTATGGTCGACCTGGAAGCTTGCGATCTTCTTGAGTTCCATGGCGTGCCTCCTGACGGGAATCTATCGTTGAACCGCATGATACGCGCCTGACCCCTCCTTGCGCGCCGCGCGCATGAAATGCGCGGATTCCAAGGGATTCGCCGCGTGCGTGCGGTGATGCTAAAATGGCTGCGCTTATCGGATATTCCGGCCGCTTCCGGCGGCTTCATCGGCAGCCTCTTGCGCAGCGCGTCTCGTCGCCGCGCATTCGAAAGGGGCGTTCGGGGGAAGGAACCCTTTCATGGCACGACTCTTCGGGACGGACGGCGTCCGAGGCGTTGCGAACACCGAGCTCACCTGCGAGCTCGCGATGCGTCTCGGCCAAGCGGCCGTCAGGTTCATGGGATCTCCCATCGTCGTCGGACGCGATACGCGCCTTTCGGGCGATATGCTGCAGGCCGCGCTCGTGGCCGGGATCGCGTCCGCCGGCGGAGACGCCCTGATCGCGGGCATCGTGCCGACGCCCGCCGTCGCCCTGCTCGTGCGTGAGATGCGCGCGGCGGGCGGCATCGTCATCTCCGCATCGCACAATCCGCCCGAATACAACGGCATCAAGTGCTTCGATGCGCAGGGCTTCAAGCTGCCCGATGCCGTCGAGGACGATATCCAAGCGTTCGTCGAGGCCGGAGGCCTCGATGCCCTCGACGGCGACGCGTTGCCCGTCGGCGCGGGCGTGGGCGTCGCGATAGAGCTGGAAGACGCGGCGGAAACCTACATTCGCCATGCGGTGGATTCCGTCGCATCCCAGGGCATCGATTTCTCGGGTCTGCACGTCGCCCTCGACTGCGGCCATGGCGCCTCGTCCCTGACGAGCGCCGAGGCCCTGCGTCGCCTGGGCGCCGAAGTCACGGTCGTGCACGACGATTTCGACGGCATGGATATCAACGTCGGATGCGGCTCCACCTGCCTTGACCCGCTGTGCGAGGTCATGGCGGCCTCGGGCGCCGATGTCGGCATCGCGCACGACGGAGACGCCGATCGCGTGATGCTCCTGTCGAAGGACGGGGTGGAAATCGACGGCGATATCGTCGAAGCCGTCATCGCGCGCGATATGAAGATGCGCGGCTGTCTGCCGCATGACACGGTGGTTTCCACGGTCATGGCGAACCTCGGCTTCGTGCGCGCCATGGAGGATCTGGGCATCGCCGTGAAGCAGACCAAGGTGGGCGACCGGTACGTGCTCGAGGAGATGCTCGCCGGCGGGTTCGCTCTCGGCGGCGAGCAGTCGGGGCATATGATCCTGCTCGACTACAATTCCACGGGCGACGGTCTCATGACCGCCTGCCAGTTCCTCTGCGCCGTGCGCCGCAGCGGCCGCACGGTCGAAGACGCCATCGCGATCATGAAGCGCTTTCCCCAGACGCTCGTCAACGTGCGCGTGCGCGACAAGCACGCGCTCGAAGGCTGCGTTCCCGTGCGCGATGCCGTTGCCGCCGCGGAAGCCCGGATGGGTTCGGACGGGCGCGTGCTCGTGCGCACGAGCGGCACCGAACCTGTCGTGCGCGTCATGGTGGAGGCTTCGCGCGCAGAGACCGCTCGAAGCTGCGCCGAATCCATCGCCGCCGTCGTCGAGCGCGAGCTCGCGTAACTCCAGAAACGTCATCCGGCTTTCGGACAGGCGTCTTCGAAGGCCCGTACAGTAAGAAGGTATTCCATGGAAGCTCAGGCGCTCATCCTCGCTGCAGGGGCCGGCACTCGCATGAAATCCGCAAAGCCCAAGGTCGCACACGAAATTCTCGGCGTGCCTCTGGTTCGCTGGGTCGTGGATGCCGCCCACGCCGCCGGCATTCACGACGTGGTCGCGGTGCTCGGGCATGGCGCCGATCAAGTGCGGCCCCTCGTGGAAGGCGACGTTCGCATCGTCATGCAGGAGCGCCAGCTGGGCACCGGCGATGCCGTCAATGCCGCGCGTGAAGCGTTTTCCGAAGACGGCCGGGTGCGCGGGGGATCGCTCGTCGTCTTGTCAGGAGACTGCCCCCTCATCAAGCCCGAAACCATCCGCGCGCTTATCGCGCGCCGCGAGGAGACGGGTGCCGCCGTGGTCGTGCTCACGATGGACATGCCCGATCCGACCGGCTACGGACGCATCGTGCGCGCCGCCGGCTCGGACGACGTGATGCGCATCGTGGAGCAGAAGGATTGCACGCCCGATCAAGCCGCCATCACCGAATGCAACTCCGGCTTCTACTGCTTCGACGCCCCGATGCTCTTCGACGCCCTCGAGCAGGTGGGAGACGACAACGCCCAAGGAGAATACTATCTGACCGACGTTCTGGAGATCTGCCGCGATGCCGGTCGGGCCGTGATCGCGCTTCCTGCCGACGACGCATCCGAGGCATTGGGCGTGAATTCCCGCGTCCAGCTCGCGCAGGCGACCGCCGCGATGCGCGAACGCATCAATGCGCGCCATATGGCTGCCGGCGTCACGATGTGGGATCCGGCCTCCACGTTCGTTGGACCCGACGTCACGATCGCCGCCGACGTCGAGCTCCTTCCCTCGGTCATGCTTCTGGGAAGCACTTCCATCGGGAGCGGCAGCGTGATCGGCCCCCATACGCGCCTGACCGACACGGTCGTGGGGGAGGGCTGCACCGTGGACGAGACGGTGGCCGTCTCCGCCGTCGTCGACGACGGCGCCTCCTGCGGTCCGCGCGCGTACCTGCGCCCTGAGGCGCATGTCTGCGAAGGAGCCAAGGTCGGCACGCATGTGGAGATCAAGAAGTCCACGATCGGCGCGGGCAGCAAGGTGCCGCACCTCTCCTATATCGGCGATACGACGATGGGCGAGGGCGTCAATGTCGGCGCCGGCACGATCACTTGCAACTACGACGGCGTGCATAAGCACAGGACCGTGATCGGCGACGGCGTCTTCATCGGCTCCGACACGATGCTCGTCGCGCCCGTGACCATCGGCGACGGCGCCGTCATCGGCGCGTCGTCCTGCATCACGCGCGACGTCGCGCCCGACGCCCTTGCGCTCGAGCGCGCCGAGCAGCGTCAGATCGAAGGCTGGGCATCGCGCCACATGGAGAAATTGAAGTCTCGCGCGAAGCCTCATGGCACGCCTGCGTCTCGGTAGAAAGTAAGGTACTCTGGAATCCGCTGTTACGGCATACGGGAATCGCGTAAAGGAGCGCTTGGACATGACCGACATGGTAAAGAACCTCTCCCTCTTCTCAGGTTCGGTGAATCCTCAACTGGCCGAGGAAATCGCGAGCGAGCTGGGCGTGGCGCTCGGCAACATCAAGCGCGAGACCTTTGCCAACGGAGAGATCTACGTCCGCTACCTGCAGAGCGTGCGCGGTTCCGACGTGTTCCTGATCCAGTCCGTCGCGGGCGAGCACATCAACGACGCCCTCATGGAGCTTCTTATCATGATCGACGCCGCCAAACGCGCATCCGCCCGCTCGATCACGGCCGTCATCACGCATTACGGCTATTCGCGCCAGGAGCGCAAGGCCGCTCCGCGCGAACCTATCACGGCAAAGCTCGTCGCCGACCTGCTTTCCGTCGCCGGCATCGACAACGCCATCTGCATCGATCTGCATGCATCCGCCACCCAGGGCTTCTTCGACGTGCCCGTGAACCACATGACGGCCATGCCGATCTTCGTGGACTACTTCGAGAAGAAGGGCTTCGACCCGGCGGATCTCTGCATCGTCTCGCCTGACGTGGGCCGCGCGAAGGAAGCCAAGAAGATGCAGCTGCTGCTGGATTCCGACATCGCCATCATGCACAAGGATCGTCCGCGCCATAACCAGGCCGAGATCACGGCCCTGATCGGCGATGTCACCGGCAAGATCTGCATCATCAACGACGACATGATCGACACGGGCGGCTCGCTCGTCGCGGCCGCCGACACATTGAAGGCCAAGGGCGCCGACTGCATCTATGCCTGCGCCACGCACGGCATCCTGAGCGGTCCCGCCTTCGACCGCATCGAAAACTCCTGCATCGAGGAAGTCGTCGTCACCAATACGATCCCCGTGCCCCTCGATCGCCAGACCGGCAAGATCAAGGTCATCTCCGTCGCGCCGCTTCTGGCCAAGACCATCAAGAACGTCTACGAGAACGGCAGCGTCTCGGGGCTGTTCGCCTAGGTGCGCGCATGCATCTGATCGTGGGCCTGGGCAATCCCGGGGAAGAATACGCCCATACCAGGCATAACGCCGGATTCGAAGTCATCGACCTTCTAGCCGGCGAGCTGCGCGTCAGCTACTGGAAGTCCGAATGCGGCGCGCTGACGGGCAAAACGGCCTATCGGGGCGAAGACATCGTGCTCGCCAAGCCGCAGAGCTACATGAACACATCCGGCGGCCCGGTCAAGCAGCTTGCCGCCGCCTACGGGGCGACGCCCGACGACATCGTCGTGATCCATGACGAGCTCGACATCGATCCCGGCACCATCCGCGTGAAGTTCGGCGGCGGGCTTGCGGGGCATAACGGTCTGAAGTCCATCGCCGAGAAGCTTCAGACGAAGGACTGGGCGCGCGTGCGCATCGGCATCGGACGTCCTCCCGGGCGCATGCCGGTGGTCGACTGGGTGCTCGGCACGCCGAGGAAGGAAGCCTGGGACGATTTCCAGCAAGCGGCTCATCTGGGATCTCAGGCCGTTCTCTATTTCCTCGAGCATGGACTGGCTAAGACCCAGCAAGAATACAATTAGGCTTTGCATGGCGCTGGCCGCGCCGTCTTCCAAATATGCGACAATGAGGGGCAATACACGACGCATGATTTGAAGATGGCGAGCATTATGTCAGCGCAGTTCGAAATCAAAGACGCCTGTCCCATCGCGGTGTCAGTGCTTATGTCCGAGTTCCGCCTCCCTCGATTCGTGGCCGCCACGATGGTGTCCCACGGCGTGAAGACGATCGAGGACGCGCGCCTGTTCCTTTCCCCCGACCTGGAGCGCGATTGGCTGAATCCCTATACGATCCCCGGCATGCAGGAAGCGGCCGATCGTGTGGAGGCGGCCCTGCGCGCGCATGAGCGCATCCTCGTCTTCGGCGATTTCGACCTGGACGGCATATCCGCGACCACGGTGCTCACGCGCGGTCTGCGGGCCCTCGACGGCGATGCGTGCTGGCTCATCCCGCGCCGGTTCGAAGAAGGCTACGGCATGAGCGAGGCATCCATCGCCCGTGCGCTCGAATCGAAACCCGACCTGGTCGTCTCGGTCGACTGCGGCATTTCGAACGGCAAGGAGGCCCGGCGTTTCAACGAGCTCGGGGTGGACGTCGTCATCACCGATCATCATGAGCCGGGCGAGAGCATGCCCGAATGCATCGTCTGCGACCCCAAGACCGATCCGGGCTGCAAAAGCTCGATTCTCGCCGGCGTCGGCGTTGCGCTGAAGCTGGTCCAGGCATTGGGGGCGCGCTTCGGCAAGCCGAACCTCTGGCGCTCGTTCACCGACTTCGCCGCGCTCGGCACCGTGGCCGATCTCATGCCTCTCGTCGGGGAGAACCGCGCCCTCGTGTCCGACGGTCTGGCGCGCATGAACGAACATCCCCGTCCGTCCATCGCGGCGCTCGTCGGCGTCTGCAACGTGTCCGGCAAGCCACTCACGGCCACGAATCTCTCGTTTTCCCTCATCCCGCGCTTGAACGCTGCAGGGCGCATGGGCAACGCCGATTTGGCGGCCGAACTTCTGATGGAAGACGGCTTCGATGCAGCGGCCGAGAAGGCCGCTCGGCTCGATGCCGTCAACGACCAGCGCCGCGCTATCGAAGCCGACCTCGCAAAAGTCGCCCTCGCACAGGCCGAGGACATCTACCGCGGGCAGCATGCCCTCGTCGTCTCGGGCGAAGGCTGGCACGAAGGCGTCAAGGGCATCGTCGCATCGCGCCTGGTCAGCAAATACGGCGTGCCGACCATCCTCTTTTCCATCGAAGGCGATGAAGCGCGCGGCTCAGGCCGCAGCGTCGGTCAGATCAATCTGTTCAAGGCCGTCGCGCAGACCTCCGACATCCTTACGCGTTTCGGCGGCCATGAAGCCGCCGTGGGCGTCACGCTTCCGGCCGACAAGCTTCCTGAATTCACCGAGCGGTTGTGCGCCTATATGGATGCGCTGCCGGAAAGCAGCTTCCATCCGCTGCTGTCCATCGATGCCGACGTCCGTCTGGGCGAGCTTACCATCGATGCCGTCGAGGCGTTGGAGCGCCTGGCTCCGTTCGGGCAGGAAAACCCCACGCCGCGCCTGATCGCGCGCAATGTCCGCATATCGAATTGCCGTGCTGTCGGCGCCGCGAAGAACCATCTGTCCTGCACGCTGACCGACGGAATCCATCATGTGGACGGTATCATGTTCCATCCTGCGGGCATCGAGGATCTGATCTCCTGCGGATGCGTCGTCGATGCGGTCTTCGAAGCGCAGGTGGACGAGTGGCGCGGCCGCCGCAAGGTCAAGGCCATGCTCCAGTCCATCGAACCTCTCGCGCTCTGCCCGGCCATGCGCGCCTGCCTGCCTGCGGACGACATCGAATTCGTCGGCGAGATGTACGATGAATTCAACGGCGATCGCCCGGCCCATGACGTCGAGGTCGATTTCTCTCCCGATGCCGAGGCCGTCCAGGCGCGCGCGTACTGGAGCCGCGTCGCCGCAGACAATCCCGACGTGCTCGTGGACGGCATCGTGGATACCCTCATCGGGTCGAAATCCCTGCATGAGTCGCAGATCCGCGCGCTTGCGTCCCTCGAGGCGGGGAAGAACACCTTCGCCGTCATGGGGACGGGGCGCGGCAAGTCGCTCATCTTCCAGACGCACGCCGCGCGCATCGCGCTGCGCGACGGCAGGGCGAGCCTGTTCGTCTACCCGCTGCGTGCGCTTATCGCCGATCAGCGCTTCCATATGGCCGAGACGCTTCAGCCCTTCGGCGTCGGCGTGGCGGCCCTGACGGGCGAGACGGACCTGGCCGAGCGCGAGCGCATCTACGCGGGCATCGCCGACGGCAGCGTCGACATCGTGCTGACGACGCCCGAATTCGCGCAATGCCATGCGAAAAGGCTCGCTTCAAGCGGCGATTTCGGCTTCATCGCCGTGGATGAGGCCCATCACATGGCCGAACGCGGCGCGCGCAGACGCATCGCCTATGCGGGGCTTTCCTCGCTGGTCGAAGCTTTGGGCAATCCGGTCGTCCTCGCGCTCACGGCCACGGCGCCCACCGTCGTCGCGGAAACGGCCGACGATGTCCTCTCCATCGACGAATCCATCTTCGACGACACGACGCGTCCGAACCTGCTGTTCGACGATCGCCGCGGCCTGAGGGACAAAGACAGCTATCTTGCCAGCGTCATCTCATCGGGCGAGAAGACCATCGTCTACGTGAACTCGCGCGTCGGCACCGTCGATCTCGCGCGGCGCCTGCGCGAGCTCGCGCCGCATGTCGCCATGCAGATCGGCTTCTACAACGCAGGGCTTTCGCGCGACGAGCGCGAACGCATCGAATCGCTGTTCCGAGACAACGTGCTGAAGGTGCTCGTCTGCACGTCGGCGTTCGGCGAAGGCGTCAACATTCCCGACGTGCGCCACGTGGCGCTCTACGGCATGCCGTTTTCCGAGATCGAATTCAACCAGATGAGCGGCCGCGCCGGACGCGACGGCGCCAACGCCTGCGTCCATGCGCTCTTCGGGCGTGCCGACGCCGACGCGTGCGCGCGCATCCTTTCCGCGGCGGCGCCTTCGCATGACGATATGGCGCAGGCGTATCGCGAGGTCAAACGCGCAACGAAAGATGCAGGTCCCGAGGGCGCCGTGCTGACGGACGCGATCCTCGCCGAGCGATGCGGCCGCGCGACCCTCGGCGCCGACGCCTGCCGCAGCGCGTTGAAGGTGTTCGAGGAGCTGGAGCTCATCCGCGTGGATGACGATGCGGACGACGGCATGCGGCGCGTGCGCATGAACGACGGGGCCGGCAAGGTCGAGCTGACCGACAGCGTGTACTATCGAGAAGGCATGGAGGAGCGGGAGACGTTCGGCCGTTTCCGAAATTGGGCGATCGGCGCATCGCCCGACGATCTCCATGGACGCATCGTGCGTCCTATCCTCCCAGGCACGAAGGGTTAGGCAGGTGAGCTTCCATGACAGACGCGAGCAGCGGTTCCATGCGATCCAAAGGCATCGTGACGGGGGCGGCCGTGCTTCCCGCAGCCATCGAGGCGGCATCGGCCCCGGCCTCTGACACGGACACGACTCCCGACGAACGGTTCGCGAAGCTTTCCGAACTCGCCGGGACGTATCTTTCCGAAGAAGACCTCGGCCAGCTCGAACGCGCATACCGCTTCGCCGCCGCCGCCCATAAGGGCCAGCGTCGCAAGAGCGGCGAGCCGTTCGTGCAGCATCCGATCGAGGTCGCGATCATCCTGACCGACCTCAAGATGGACGTGGACACGCTGTCCGCGGCCCTTCTGCACGATACGGTCGAAGACACCGAGGTCACCGACGAGGAATTGGCCGAAACCTTCAATCCTGAGGTCGCGCAGCTGGTCGAAGGCGTGACCAAGATCACGAAGATCGAAGTCGAGAGCCTGACCGACGAGCAGGCGGCCACGATCCGCAAGATGTTCGTCGCTATGAGCAAGGACATCCGCGTCATCGTCATCAAGCTTGCCGACCGCCTGCACAACATGCGCACGCTGTCGGCGCTTAAAGAGGACCGCCGCATCTTCAAGGCGCACGAGACGATGGAGATCTACGCGCCCATCGCGCACCGTCTCGGCATCGGCTCCATCAAGTGGGAGCTCGAAGATCTCGCCTTCTACTATCTAGAGCCGACGCGTTTCCGCCGCATCGCGCGCATGGTGGATGAATCGCGCGCCGATCGCGAGGACTACCTGGCCGGCGTCATCGACACGCTCACGGGCGACCTGGACGAGCTCGGCATCGAGTCGCGCATCATGGGCCGTCCGAAGCACCTGTGGTCCATCAATATGAAGATGACCCAGCGCGGCAAGGGTTTTTCGGAGATATACGACCTGATAGCCGTCCGTATCATCGTGAAGACGCTCAAAGACTGCTATTCGGCGTTGGGGGCGGTGCATTCGCGGTGGCATCCGATGCCGGGCCGTTTCAAAGACTACATCGCCATGCCGAAGATAAACATGTACCAGAGCCTGCACACGACGGTCATCGGTCCGTCGGGCCGGCCGCTCGAGGTGCAGATCCGCACCGAGGACATGCATCGCATGAGCGAATACGGCATCGCCGCGCACTGGCGCTACAAGGAGAAGGGCGCCAAGGCGGATGCGGCCTTCGACAAGCAGATCGCCTGGCTGCGCCAGATGGTCGACCTTCAAGACGAGACCCAGGATTCGCGCGAATACCTCAGCGAGCTCAAGGTCGACCTCGCGCCGACCGAGGTCTTCGTCTTCACGCCGGCGGGCAAGGTCATAAGCCTGCGTTCGGGCGCCACGCCGATCGATTTCGCCTACGCCGTGCACACCGAGGTGGGCAACCACTGCGTCGGCGCGAAGGTGGACGGCTCGATCGTGCCTCTTTCCTACGAGCTGCAGATGGGCGACCGCGTGGAGATCCTCACGCAGAAGAGCGCGAGCCCGTCGCGCGATTGGCTCAAGCTTGCGAAGACGCCTTCGGCACGCAGCAAGATCCGCGCCTACTTCTCGCGCGTGAACCGCGACGACGACCTTCTGGCGGGGCGCGATAAGCTCGCGCACGAGCTGAAGAAGCATGGATTCGGCCTCGGGTCGACCGCGTCGGTGCGCGCCCAGCGCGAGGTCTGCGAGCAGATGGGATTCAAAGACGTCGACGATATGCTCGTCGCCATCGGGGCGGGCAAGGAGAAGGTGGCGCACGTTTCGAACCGCCTGCTCGAGATCCTCGATCCCACGCCTGACGAAGATGCGGCCCCCGAGCTTTCGATGGTGACCGGCGTCGCGTCGGTTCCCATGCTCACGACGGTGAAGCGCGCGCGCAAGCGCAAAGCCCATGCGCCCAACGGCATCGTGGTCACCGGCCTCGACGATGCCCCGGTGCGCCTGTCCAAATGCTGCAACCCCGTTCCGGGAGACGACATCATCGGTTTCGTGACGCGCGGCCGCGGCGTGTCGGTGCATCGTGCGGACTGCCCGAACGCCAAGGCGCTGCTGCAGGAATCGGGCCGCATCATTCAGGTGGAATGGGAGGATGCGCCCTCGAAGGAAACGTCGTACCAGGTGGAGGTCTACGTCGGCGCGATCGATCGCATGAACCTCCTGCGCGACATCATCAACGCCCTTTCCGACACGGGCGTCAACGTGCTCGCATCGAGCACATCGAGCCATACGGACGGCCTCGTCGAGATGCGCTATCTCTTCCAGGTGTCCCAGGTATCCAATATCGAGAAGGTGCTTGCCGATCTGCGCGGCATCAACGGCGTCTTTGAGGCGCGCCGCATGCTGCCGGGCGAATCGATCCGCCATCACTGACGCGTGCGGGGTCGCATGCCGCGGCCCCGACGCGTTCCGAACGATCGCGCCGTGCCGGCGCATTCCAAGAAAGGGGCATCCATGGTTTCCTGCACGCGCATTCTCCGCTGCGAAGAAGGTTGCGTTCCCGTGACCATTCTGGTCATCGGGCCGATCGACAACAACACGCTTATCGTTTCGGACGGCCGGCAGGAAGGCGCGCCCGCCATGGTCGTCGATCCGTCGGGCGATCCCGACGCCATCATGTCGGCGCTCGGGTGGTTCACGCTCGAACGCATCGTCCTGACGCATAACCACCACGATCACGTGGCGGCGCTCCCCGAGCTCGTCGAACGCACGGGCGCCCAGGTCGTCTGCCACGCGGCGGATGCGGGCCTTATCGAGCGCGGACAGGAGAACCCCTACGATCCCGAGCATCCCTTCATCGAGGGCGTTCCTGTGGACCGCAAGGTCGCGGACGGCGACGTCGTTCGGGTCGGGTCGCTCGAATTCCAGGTCATCCATACGCCGGGGCATACCAAAGGCGGCATCTGCCTGTACCTCCCCGCGGCATCCGACGATGCGGGCGTCATGAAGCCGGGGATCCTGCTTTCGGGCGATACGCTGTTCTGCGGTGCGACCGGCCGCGTGGATTTCGAGGGCGGAAGCGCCCGGGAAATGCGTCGCAGCATGCGTGAAAAGCTTGCCCCGTTGCCCGACGCGACGATCGTCTTCCCCGGCCATGAGAATCTCACAACGATCGGCATGGAGCGTCATCGCACGATCGAGGCGTTCTAAGGGCGTCGGACGCAGAGCCGACGGCGTGTTCGTTGCAGGGGATGCGAGGTCTGCCCGGCGGGCGCGTGCGAGCGGCGGGCCTCTGACAGGGCCCGTTCCTGCGCGACGCGCTCGGCATGCAGAAAACGTATCGGCAACAGCTGCTCAGGGGGCATATCCGGCTATTGCGCGCCGACGTGCAACTTTGCTAATCTTTCGGCTGGCGCGCGCATGCGCCCTGTGAACGGTGTTCGGAAGGACCATGATGGCTCATAAGAAGCGGTTCAACTATTTCGATGCGTTCGAGCGCCAGGCCGATCTGGCGGCGCGCGAAGTCAAGATCCTCTGCGACGCGGTGGACGACTATCCCGGAGTCGACGGCCTCAAGGATCTCGTGGATAAGGCCCATGATATCGAGCACGAGGGCGACGTCGTGGCCCATGAGGTCTTCAACGCCCTTGCCGTCGATTTCATGCCGCCGCTCGATCGCGACGACATCATCACGATCACGAAGGGCCTCGACGACGTCATCGACTACCTCGAAGGCACCATCCAGCGCTTCTACATGCATAACGTGGAAACGCTGCCCGAAGAGCTCAAGGATTATGCGAAGCTGCTGCGCAAGAGCACCAAGGCGCTCTGCGCGGCCCTCAGGGAATTCCGCAACTTCAAGAAGTCCAAGAAGATCATGGGGCTCATCGACGACATCGCCGGCATCGAGGAAGAGGGCGACGAGCTGTTCTTCCGGTCGATGCACGATCTGTACGCCAATTCGACCAATCCCATCCAGGTGCATGTAGGGGATATGCTCTACCAGCGCCTCGAGAACGCGATCGATGCCTGCGAGCATGTCTCCGACATCATGGGCACGATCCTGCTCAAGAATTCGTAGGGCTACGATCCGGCGGAATCCTTGGATGAAAGCCTGCATGGTCGAACCGCCGCAGGCAGGGGCCCTCTCGATTCTTGCGCGCAAAGATCCGTGCGAGAAGGATCCGGCGGGAACGGAGCGAATCTTCAGGGCGGTGCGGCTATTCGGGTTGCGCCGCCCCTTCTTTCATCACGACCGATCGTTTGATCCAATCCAGGCCGATATCGCGGCGCGCCTGCTGTCGAAGAAGGCAGAGGCGCCCCGCGTCCTTCATGTCGCGGCGAAGGTCTTCCGACTGGCTCGTGCCCTTCGCTTGGATGACGAGCAGGCCGTTCATGCGGCCCTCAAGCGCGTCCAGTTTCGATTCCGAGGCCTTGAAGGCCAGTTCGAGCGCCGTGTCGCGCTTCACGCGTTCGCACGCCCTATCGTGCAGCTCATCGACGAGCTCCTGCGGCTTCAGACGGCGCTGCATGCGATATTCCTTGCTGGTGACGCCGCGTCGTTTCAGTTCGGCGCGGAATTCCGTGCGCACGGCATCGATCTGGAGCTTCAGGTGCGCCTGCGGGATTTCGCCATGGATGCGGGCGGACAGCGCCGCATCGATGCGCGCATTCTCGTCATCGTCCTCGGCAAGGACGATGGGCCTCTCGAAATCGAGCTCCATCGCGGGAACCAGCAGGTATTTCACGGCGAACGAGAACGGCTCTCCTTCGCGGCATGGATCGCGATGCTCGCAGGCCGGCGCGTACATCGTGGGAACATCCAGATCGGCGTCCAGGTCGTCTGCCACGCGCGCCATGACGCTTTCCGCCATGAACCGCTCTATCTCGGAATCGGTGAGCATGACCCGGGCTCGTTCCCGCGCCGTCTCTGCGTCGCATTTCAGGATGCGGGCGAGGCGTTCATATGCCGCTTCGACGTGCGTATCTACGTCATCGGCATCCAGGAAGACGTGCGCATGCAGCGTGCGGAACGCCTCTGCGTCCCGATCTATCCATTCGACCCTCATGCGCGTCCTTCCGATCGTGTCACGAGGTTCATTATACGGCGCGCGTCCGCATGCGTTTCGAAGAGCGCTCCTGCGGGCGATGAAGCGGCGCGGCCTGGCATCGCCGCGTCTGCGGAAGCCGGTTGCCGTGCTATAGTCCACATGCAACCTGCGATTGAAAGGCACCTCTATGGAATTCCATCCTTACCAGGAGATTCATGGTTTCACGGTCGAAACGGTCGAAGACGTGGCCGAAATCGACGGACAGGCGATCGTCATGCGCCATGCTGCAAGCGGCGCGCGTCTCGCATTCCTGAAAAACGACGATGCGAACAAGTCGTTCTCCATCACGTTCAAGACGCCGCCTGCGGATGACACCGGGGTCTTCCACATCCTTGAGCACTCGGTGCTGTGCGGATCGGAGAAGTATCCGGTCAAAGAGCCATTCGTGAACCTGCTGCGCACGTCCATGCAGACGTTCCTGAACGCGATGACCTTCCCCGATAAGACGATGTATCCCGTGGCGTCCACCAACGACAAGGATCTGCTCAACCTTATCGACGTATACATGGACGCCGTGCTGAATCCGCGCATCTACGAGAAGCGCGCGATCTTCGAGCAGGAAGGCTGGCACTACGAGCTTGACGACGCACCTGAGCCGGTTGCGTCGGATGCGCATGAGGCGCCGATTGCCGATGGCGGTCCCGATGCGCCCATCGCGCCGGACTCGCCCTCGGATCCGAGCGTTTCCGAGGCGCTGCGCTACAACGGCGTCGTCTTCAACGAGATGAAAGGCGCGCTGTCCGACCCGGAAAGCGTGCTCGTGCGCGAGATGAACCATGCGCTCTTCCCAAACACCTGCTATGCGTTCGAGTCGGGCGGGCATCCGCGAGCCATTCCGACGCTTACCTACGAAGGTTTCCTCGACACGCATGCGCGCCACTACCGCCTGGATAATTCGTTTATCATCCTGTACGGCGCGATCGATGCCGACCAGGTGCTCGGCTTCCTGGATGAACGCTATCTGTCTGTCGCGCGTCCGCGCACGCAGGCCGCGCCGAACGCCATCGGCGCGCAGGAGCCCGTCTGCGTGCTCGATGCCGTCGTGCCGATGGACACCGCTCCTGAAAACGCCTGCATCGGCGCCGGCTACGTGATCGGGAAGGCGCACGATTTCGAACGCGTGCTCGCCTGCGACATCCTGCTCGACGCGCTCATGGGCGGCAACGAGTCGCCTCTCAAGCGCCGCCTGCTCGACGAGGGCCTCGGCGGCGACGTTTCGGCCTATCTCATGGATTCGCAGGCGCAGCCGGTCGCGCTGTTCTTCGTGCGCAGCGCGCACGAAGGTGCGGCGCGCCGTTTCCTCGAGGTGATCGAGGAGGAATCCGCGCGCCTGGCGCGCGAGGGCATCGCGCGCGACGTGCTCGAGGCCTCGCTTTCGCAGATGGCGTTCAGCCTGCGCGAACGCGATCGCGGCATGGCCGACGGCGTGCCGCTTGCCATGAACGTCATGGCGGGGTGGCTCTACGACGATACCGACCCCCTTGCGTACCTGCGCTACGAAGCGGCGCTCGAACGCATGCGTGCCGGCCTTGACGACGGGTATTTCGAAGATGTGCTTGAAGCGCTTGTGCCGGGCAATGTTCACAAGGCGCTGGTCGAGATCCGTCCTCAGGCAGAGGAAGGGGAGGGGGACGAGGCGCGCGAGCTGGCCGAGCGTCTGGCGTCGCTGTCCGACGGCGACAAGGTCGCCATCCGTGCCGATGTCGCGATGCTGCGCGAGCTGCAGGAGAGGCCCGACTCCCCTGAAGAGCTCGCATGCCTGCCCGTGCTGCACATCTCCGACATCGGCCCTGCGACGCCCGATCCCGCGCCGCGCCTGCTCATGGACGCATCCGTGCCCTACCTGTACCACGACCTTCCGACCCGTCGCATCGACTACGTTTCGCACTATTTCGATATCAATCGCTTGACGTGGGAGGACCTGCCTTACGTCTCTATTCTGACGTCGCTGCTCGGACGCTTGGGAACAGACGGGCTGTCCGCTGCGGACGTCGACGTCCGCACGCGTTCGCGCCTCGGGTCGCTGCGTGCGTTCACGGATATCGTCGAGCATGTCGACGATCCGACGCGCATCGAGCTCAAGCTCGTCGTGTCCGCGAGCGCGCTGTCCGAGGAAGTGGGAAGCCTTGCATCCATTCCGCAGGACATCTGGTCGTCCACATGCTTCGACGACGCCGGCCGCATCCGCGACATCCTCGTGCAGCGCCGTGTTTCCATGGAGCAGGACTTCGCCGCCAACGGCCATGCCGCGGCGAGCCGTCGCCTCGCTTCGTACCAAGGACCGTCCGGCGCGGTGCAGGAAGCCATGGGCGGCGTCGATTTCTATCGGTTCCTGCGCGATTTGATCGATCATTTCGACGAACGGTTCGATGAGCTGCACGAACGCTTGAACGACGTGCGCGCCCGCGCCTTCACGATGCGCGGCCTCATGTCGAGCTTCACCGGCCCTGATGCCGATCGTGCGGCGTTCTGGAAAGCGGCGGGGGACATGGGGCTTGCCATGGGCGCCGACGGGCGGCCGCTGCGCATCCCGTTCACGGGCGTGAAGAACGAGGCCTTCATCGTTCCGACCGATGTCGCCTATGTCGCCAAGGGCGCGGACGTATCCGGGTGCACGCGGCATTCAGGTTCGTGGTCGGTGCTCTCGTCGGCGCTTTCGTTCGATTATCTGTGGAACGAGGTGCGCGTGAAGGGCGGGGCGTACGGCACGGGCTTCCGTCGCGCGGCGACCGGTTCGGCCCGCTTCCATTCGTATCGCGATCCCGGCATCGACGGCACCATCGCGCGGTTCGACGCCGCAGGCGCATGGCTTGCGGAATTCTCGCCCGATGCCGATGAGATGGAAGGCTATGTGGTCAGCACGACGGCGAGCCATGATGCGCCGGTCAAGCCGAGACAGATCGCACGCCGCAGCGACCAGGCGTATTTTCGCGGCGATGCGCCGGATGCCCGCGAGCGGCGGCGCAACGAGATCCTGGCCACGACGCCCGAGACGCTGCGCGGCTATGCCGCGGGCCTCGATGCCATCGCGCGTGATGGCGCCGTCTGCGTCTTCGGCAACGAAGCCATCATCAAGGCGGCGAAGACGGACCTTATGGTCGTCGACCTCTTCAACGAATAGGCTTCATCGGGATTTACACCGGCTTTCGGGGAACAGTTCTTTTGCATTGCGTTCGCAACGCATGCCCGTACGGAGATTCTCGACCTTCGTCAAGAACAGGGAACGGTCTTTTCGCTTGTCGACATTGCAGAGCGCTATATCCTCGAAAGCACTCGCAGGCGTCTTGTCATCAAGGACGGCGGACCTCGCGAAGAGATTCCAGAGATTCCGCGTCAGGCGGTGCGTGAGGCGGTCGTCAATGCCTTTGCCCATATGGACTGGACGCTGGGTGGGGCAGTGCTGGTGGAAATTCACAATGATGATATCGAAATCGATAGTCCGGGCTGGTCTATCGAGGGCCAGGATCCTGAAGATCATCTGAATGGACAAAGCCGTTCGTCACGCACGCGCAATCCTCCGATTGCGAAGACGCTTTTCCGATCGGGAGATATTGAATAGGAAGGTTCGGGGATCCCGCGCATCAAAGAGCTCTGCGAGAGTGCGGGCATAGATATAGAATACCAGCGCATCGCCGATGGTACGCGCCTTATCCTCTATCGCAGCGACGCATTTGCCGAACTGGGAGAGAACGTTGCCGGCATGTTTCGCAGCACAGCGCACAGCATCGAGAGCGTCCCTGTATATGGTCGTCAGAAACAGATTCTTGCCACGGTCGCTTCTGACCCTAGAACGACTATCAAGGACATGGCAACGATGTTCGGGGTTGCTACGAGAACCATACGTAGGGATATCGAATATCTGAAAGACGCAGACCTTCTAGAACGTATTGGCTCGGATAAAACAGGGTATTGGTATGTGAAGATCGGCGGATAACAAGCGATATGCCCATCGTCGGAGCCGAGTTCGTCGTTTGGGACGAACTTGGTTTATGGCAGGAGAATTGCTCAAGCTATGAATTGCGGCAGCTTTAAATCATTGCCGTACGCACGCATGCGCCCGCGTTCGATCCCTCTTGCGGCATCCAAGTGATGATATGCCTGTGGTAGCGTCCGCACGTCCTGCGCAAAGCCCAGAACAGGTGCTAAAATTCCAAGTTATGTGTTTTCTTGGAACCTAAGGATCTTCCATGGCATACAACTCACCGGAAGGAACCGTCGATCTGCTTCCCGGCGCAGCTCGGCACTGGCGGCATGCCCAGGATGTCGCGGCGAGGCTCTTCTCGGCCTACGGCTACGATTTCATGGAGACCCCGATCTTCGAACAGACCGAGGTCTTCACGCGCGGTATCGGGGAAGCCACCGATGTCGTGAACAAGGAGATGTTCGTCGTGCGCAGCGGCGAGAACTACCGCCGCAGCCTCGAGGCGGGCACCGATGCCGGCCTCAAGGGGAAGTCGCGCCTTTCGCTGCGCCCCGAGGGCACCGCAGGCGTCGTGCGCGCCGTCGTGCAGCACAATCTGGTCGAGCAGGGCGCTACGCCGGCGAAGCTCTATTACGCCGGCCCGATGTTTCGCGCCGAACGCCCCCAGAAGGGCCGTTTGCGCGAATTCCACCAGATCGGTGCCGAATGTCTAGGCTCTACCGAGCCTACGGCCGATGCCGAGATGATCATCATGCTCGTGCGCTTCTACGAGAAGATGGGCATTCCCGTATCCGACATGACCCTCTACGTCAACTCGATGGGCGACGAGCGCTGCCGCCCCGCCTACCGTGCCATGGTGCGCGATCATATCCTGTCCCATGCCGACGAGATGTGCGAGGAATGCCGCCGCCGCGCCGACGCCAATCCGCTGCGCGCGTTCGATTGCAAGAACGCGGCATGCGCGCACGTCATGGCGTCGGCGCCCAGGATCACCGACCATCTGTGCGACGACTGCCGCAGCCATTACGAGGCCGTGAAGTCGTATCTGGACGTCGCGGGCATCGCCTACGAGGAGGATCCGACGCTCGTGCGCGGCCTCGACTACTACACGCGCACGGTCTTCGAAGTGCAGTCCAACGCCATCGATGCCGCTCAGAATGCCATCGGCGGCGGCGGTCGCTACGATAGGCTCGCGGAAACGGTGGGCGGTCGTCCCACGCCCGGGCTCGGCTTCGCGCTCGGGTACGAACGCGTGATGCTCGCGCTCGAAGCGTCGGGCGCGCTTGCCGAGGCGTCTCCCTACGTGGATCTCTATGTGGCTTGCGTAGACGCGACGGTCCGATCGGTCGCGTTCGATCTGGTGCGCACGGCTCGCGACGCCGGTCTGCGCGTCGAGATGGACCATCAGGGCAAGAGCCTCAAGAGCCAGTTCAAAGCCGCCGGCAAGATGAATGCCCGCAAGGTCATCGTCGTCGGTCCCGACGAGCTGGAGCACGGCCAGGTGGTGGTGCGCGACATGGTCACGCACGAGGAGCGCACGGCATCGATCGAGCAGAGCAAGCAGCTGCTCTCGCGGTTCAGCGGCGACGTCGTGGACGATTCGACGTTCGCGGCTCCCACGCAGGGGTAGGCGGCATCCAGGGCATTCCGGCCGCGCGCCGCGCAGGCGCCCGGCTTTTTCGAACACGATAAGGAGCAAACACGACAATGACGGATTTTCTGAACGAGTACAGCATGCACGACCGCACGTGCGGTCAGCTGCGCGCGGCCGATGCCGGCGCATCGGTCGTCCTGTGCGGCTGGGCATGGCATACGCGCGATCACGGCGGGCTGATCTTCATCGACCTGCGCGACCGCGAAGGCTACACCCAGGTGGTCGTCGATCCCGATTGCGTGAGCGCCGAGGATTTCGCCAAGGCCGAGCATCTGGGCCGCGAATACGTGCTCAAGGTCGCCGGCACGGTGCGCACCCGCGCGGCCGAAGCCGTGAATCCCGATATGCCGACCGGCGAGATCGAAATCCTCGCCTCCGCGATCGAGGTGCTCAACACGTCCGTCACGCCGCCGTTCTCCATCGAAGACGGCATAGAAACCGACGAGACGACGCGTATGAAATGGCGCTACATGGATCTGCGCCGTCCCGAGATGTACGCGTCCATCAAATTGCGCCACATCGTGGCCCAGGCGATGCGCTCCGCGTTGAACGAACGCGGCTTCATCGAGGTCGAAACGCCCATCCTCGCGAACTCGACGCCCGAGGGCGCGCGCGACTACCTGGTTCCTTCCCGTCCGAACCCGGGCAGGTTCTACGCGCTGCCGCAGAGCCCCCAGCAGTTCAAGCAGATGCTCATGGTCGGCGGCATCGAGCGCTACTACCAGATCGCCCGTTGCTTCCGCGACGAAGACCTGCGCGCCGATCGCCAGCCTGAGTTCACCCAGGTCGATATCGAGATGTCCTTCGTCGAAGAGACCGACGTCATGGACATGATGGAAGGCGTGTTCAAGGAAGTGCTCGCCGCTGCCGGCGTCGAGCATGCGTTCCCGCTTACGCGCATGCCGTGGAAAGAGGCCATGGACCGATTCGGCTGCGACCGTCCCGACGTGCGTTTCGGCATGGAGCTCGTGGATCTGACCGATATCGTCGCAGGCTGCGGCTTCGGCGTGTTCTCTAAGGCCGTCGAAGCGGGCGGGGTCGTCAAGTGCATCAACGCCAAGGGCGCGGGCGATTGGTCGCGCGGCGAGATCGAGAAGCTCGCCAAGGTCGCCTCCGACAACGGTGCCAAGGGCATGGCCTGGATCGCCTATACCGCCGACGGCAAGGAGAAGAGCCCGATCATCAAGTTCCTGGGCGACGAGGTCCATGCCGCCATCAAGGAAGCCGCCGGCGTCGAGCCGGGCGACCTGCTTCTGTTCGCCGCCGATTCCTTCGATATCGCAAGCGCGGTGCTGTCCGCCCTCCGCCTGCATATGGCGGACGCCCTGGGTATCGATCGCGAAGGCCATGCGCTGCTCTGGGTCGTCGATTTTCCGATGTTCAAGTTCGACGAGGACGAGAAGAAGTACGCGGCGGAGCACCATCCCTTCACGATGATCCCCCGCGAGGACTGGGATAAGATCGAATCCGATCCGCTGGCGTGCGGAAGCTATTCCTACGACATCGTCATGGACGGCTTCGAGATGGGCGGCGGCTCCATCCGAATCCATGATGCCGAGCTGCAGAAGCGCGTGCTCGCGCGCTGCGGCGTGGACGACGAGGACATGGAGCGCAAGTTCGGGCACCTGATCCATGCGCTCGAGCTGGGAGCGCCCCCGCACGGCGGCATCGCGCTCGGACTCGACCGCCTGGTCATGCTGCTTGCGGGCAAGCAATCGATCCGCGACGTCATCGCCTTCCCGAAGACCTCTTCTGCTGCGGATCCGATGACCGGCGCGCCCTCGGCCGTGTCCGGCCGCCAGCTCAAAGACGTGAGCCTGCGTCTGCTGTAACGCGTGCGCCGTCGCACGGCGGCCTCGGTCGCGGCCGGCATCTTCGGGTGCCGGCCGCGCCGCTTTCCGTTAACCCGCGCGCAACGCGTCTGCGCAGGGCGTGCGGTATGATGCAGGAAGTTCATCCCGGTCCCAAGGAGCCAATCGATGAGGAACCTTTCAGAGCGCTACGGCACGACGGTCTTTTCCGACCAGGTGATGCGCGAATACCTTCCTTCGGATACGTATGCGAAGCTTAATCTGACGATCAAGCAGGGGAAACCGCTCGACCTCGAGGTCGCGAACTCCGTTGCCCACGGCATGAAGGAATGGGCCTTGAGCCACGGTGCCACGCATTACGCCCATTGGTTCCAGCCTCTGACGGGCATCACGTCCGAAAAGCACGACGCCTTCCTCGAGCCCTGCCATGACGGCACGGCCATCACGAAGTTCACCGGCAAGGAGCTCGTCCAGGGCGAGCCCGACGCTTCGAGCTTCCCTTCGGGCGGCCTGCGCGCGACCTTCGAAGCCCGCGGCTATTCCGCCTGGGATCCGACGAGCTACGCCTTCATCAAGGACGAGGTCCTCTGCATCCCGACGGCGTTCTGCTCGTACAACGGCGAAGCGCTCGACAAGAAGACGCCGCTTCTGCGTTCCATCTCGGCCATCGAAAAGCAATCCAAGCGCGTGCTCGCGCTCTTCGGCAAGCATCCGTCGAGCATCCAGGTCAACGTCGGCAACGAACAGGAATACTTCCTCATACCCGAGGAGGTCTACGCCAAACGCCAGGACCTCATCATGTGCGGCCGCACGCTCTTCGGGGCGCCTCCCTGCAAAGGGCAGGAGCTCGACGAGCATTATTTCGGCGCCATCCGCCCGACGGTCAACGCCTTCATGAAGGAGCTCGACGACGTGCTCTGGGGGTTCGCCATCGCTGCGAAGACCAAGCACAACGAGGTCGCTCCCGCCCAGCACGAACTCGCGCCCGTGTTCTGCAACGTGAACCGCGCGGTCGACGAGAACCTGCTCACGATGGAGGAGATGCGCCTGCTCGCATCGCACCACGACCTCGTCTGCCTCCAGCATGAGAAGCCCTTCGAGGGCATCAACGGATCGGGCAAGCATAACAACTGGTCGTTCGGGTCCGAATCCGAGAATTTCCTCGATCCGGGCGATGCACCCGAGGACAACCTGCAGTTCGCTGTCATCTTGACCTGCGTTATCGAGGCGGTCGACAATTACCAGGACCTGCTGCGCATGTCGACGGCGTCCTGCGGCAACGATCATCGCCTCGGGGCGCACGAGGCGCCGCCGGCCATCGTGTCCATCTTTCTGGGCGACGAGCTGTCGGGCGTCGTCGAGGGTCTCGTGTCCGGCCAGCTCGCCGGCCACGTATCCCATGCCCAGCTCGATTTCGGCGTCGATGTCCTTCCGACCTTCGATCGCGACACGACCGACCGCAACCGCACGAGCCCGTTCGCCTTCACCGGCAACAAGTTCGAATTCCGCATGCCGGGATCCTCTCAGAACGTGTCCGATGCGAACCTCATTCTGAACACGGCCGTCGCGAAGTCCCTGAAGGATTTCGCCGATGCGATGGAAGCGCGCGACACGAGCGTCTCGTTCGAACACGCCGCGCTCGAATACGCGCGCAAGACACTGTCCGAGCATACCCGCATCCTGTTTTCCGGCGACGGCTATGCGGAGGAGTGGGAACGCGAGGCCGAACGTCGCGGTTTGAGCAATCTCAAGACCACGGCCGATGCGCTGCCGTGCTTCGTCAGCCAGAAGAGCATCGATCTGTTCGGCGAGATGGGCGTTCTCACCGAGCCCGAGGTTCGCAGCCGCTACGAGGTCAAGCTCGAGAAGTACAACAAGCTCATGAATATCGAGGCCACTACGATGCTGCGGATGGCACGCCGTACGTACCTGCCGGTCATCAGCGCGTATGCGACGAAGATCGCCAAGGGCATCACGACCATCGAAGGCGCGCAGCCCACCGCCTCGATGGCTCACGAGCGTCGCGAGCTCGAAATGCTGCTCGCCGGCGTGGATGCCATCTACGAGGGGATCGGCGCGCTGCGCGACGCCCATGATGCGACGCGCGCCCTGGCGGATGCGCAGGAGCAGGCCGACGCCTATGCGCACACGATCGCACCGCTCATGGAGCGCCTGCGCGCGAGCGTCGACGCGATGGAACCCATCGTCGCGCGCGACTACTGGCCGGTTCCTACCTACGACGACATCCTCTTCTACATGTAAAAGGAGCCTCATGCGTCCACGCTCCTCCTTCGCCGCGTTCATGGGAAGGTCGGCCCGCTGGGCCGGCCTGACCTTCATGCATCGTGCCGCCGGCAACATTCCCGGCAGCATCGCGCTTCGGCTCGACCGCGACGTGCTTGCGGGTTTGACGGAATCGACCGAGGTCGTATCGGTGGTCGCCGGAACGAACGGCAAGACGACGACGAACAACCTGATCGCCGACTGCCTGGCTACGAGCGGACGTCCTCTGCGCTGCAACCGCGAAGGAAACAACCTCGAATCGGGCGTCGTCACGTCGATGCTCGTCAAGCCTGTGCGCGTCGGCGCGGCGGCTGAAGGCGACGTGCCCATCGCCACCTTCGAGTGCGACGAGATGTACACGCGCTTCGTCGTCCCGAAGGCGCGCCCGAGGTTCTTCCTGCTGCTCAATCTCTTCCGCGACCAGCTCGATCGATTCGGCGAGATCGACCATATCCAAGACGTCGTCGCAGGCGCGCTTGCGTCCAGCCCTGAAACCGCGTTCGTCTACAACGGCGACGACCCGCTCTGCGCCGGCATCGCCGAGCGCATCGGCAATCCCAAGGTCGCGTTCGGCATATCGAGCGACCTCGGGCTTGCGGCCGACCGCATCAGCGAAAGCCGCTTCTGCCAGTCATGCGGGGCGCAGCTCGATTACGATTACATCCACTACGGCCAGCTCGGCTCGTATCGCTGCCCGCAGTGCGGATGGAAGCGTCCCGACCTGCGTTTCGAGGCGAAGAACGTACGTCTTGACGCCGGTGAGCTGGTGTTCGACATCGATGGACGCCAGGTGCGCACGGGGCAGACGGGCACCTACATGCTCTACAACGTGCTTGCGGCCTATGCCGTCTCCATGCTCTCCGGCCTGGTATCCTTCGAAGGCTTTCAGCGCGCCGTGAGCGCCTATCATCCGGAAAACGGACGTCTTCAGACGTACGAGCTGGGGAACCGTACGCTCATGACGAACCTCGCGAAGAATCCGACCGGGTTCAACCAGAACATCGGCATCGTGCTCGCCGAGAGAGGGCGCGTGCTCGCCCTGTTCGTCAACGACAACGACCCCGACGGCCGCGACGTCTCCTGGTTCTTCGACATCGACTTCGAACGCTGGTCGAAGATCGAAGGGCTGAAGGCGTTCGTCGGCGGTTCGCGTGCGCACGATATGCAGGTGCGCCTGAAGTACGCGGGCATAGATGCGCGCGTGGTCTCCGACGTGCGGGATGTGCTCGACGCGACGTCTCCCGAAGACGGGAAGGTCTACATCATCGCGAACTATACGGCGCTTCCCGAGGTGCGTCGCCAGATCGATGCGATCGCCGCCGATCCTGACGCGGTCGCCGCGTTGGCCGGCGGGGTGCCGGCCGTCTCGGCCGACACGGAAGGGGAGCGATAGCATGGCGTCTTCGTCGCGTGCGGCCGGGCCGCTCGTCATCCTGCATATGTTTCCCGAGCTTCTGAACCTGTACGGTGACGGCGGCAACGTCATCGCGCTCGAGCGGCGCCTTGCATGGCGGGGGCTTCCCGTCCTCGTGCGGCAGGTCACGATGCGCGACGTCGATGCCGGGCAGATGCCCGATTTCGCCCAGGCCGACATCGTCTTCTTCGGAGGCGGAGCCGACCGCGAGCAGCTGATCGTGAAGGATGCGATCGTCAAAGCGCGTCATGAGCTGGCATCCTATGTGGCCGACGGAGGCGTCTTGCTCGCCGTGTGCGGAGGATACCAGTTCCTCGGTCATAGCTATGTCATGGGCGATACCGCCGTTGAGGGCCTGGGTATCGTCGATATGGAAACGGTGCGTGGCGAGGGACGCCTGATCGGCAACGCGGCTATTCAGAGCGACATCTGCCCGATGCCCATCATCGGGTTCGAGAACCATGGCGGACGCACCGCGCTGGGTTCGGGCGCACGTCCGCTCGGCCGCGTTCTCGGTTCCGCGTTCGGCAACAACGGCGAAGACGGCTTCGAGGGCGTTCACCAGGGAAATCTGATCGGCACCTATCTGCACGGCCCGCTTCTGCCTAAGAATCCGCAGGTGGCAGACTATCTATTGAAGCAGGCGTTCGAGCGGCGCGGCGACGCGGTCGAACTCGCCCCGCTCGACGACGCGGTCGAACTCGAAGCGAACCGCGTGATGGCGCGCCGTCTCGGCATCGTTGAAAGGACCGACGCATGATCGATACCATACGCTACGTCAACAAGCAGATCGAAGAGCGGGACATCCGCTTCATCCGACTGTGGTTCACCGATCTGCTCGGCAATCTGAAAAGCTTCGCCATCACGCCTTCGGCCGTGGAAGAGGCCCTGGTCGAAGGCATCGGGTTCGACGGATCGGCGATCGACGGCGTCAAGCGCGAAGACCAGAAGTCCGACATGCTCGTCTTTCCTGACCCGTCTACATTCCAAGTGCTTCCGTGGCGTCCTCAAGACAAGGGTGTGGCCAGGATGTTCTGCGATATCCGCACGCCGGAGGGCGTCCCTTCGATCGGCGATTCGCGCCATATCCTCATGAACGTGCTCAAGCGTGGCGCCGAGAAGGGCCTGATCCTGAATGCGGGCACCGAGCTCGAGTATTTCTATTTCAAAGACGCGGCCGTTCCTGAGCCCATCGATTGCGGCGGCTATTTCGATCTGACGCCGCTCGACAACGCTTCCGACCTGCGTCGGGAAACCATTCTGACGCTTGAGCAGATGGGCGTTCCCGTCCAGGCGTCCTTGCATGAGGACGCGCCGTCGCAGCACGAGATCGATCTCGGCTTCTCCGATGCGCTTTCCGCGGCCGACGCGGTCATGACCGCGCGTCTGGTGGTGAAGGAGATCGCAAGCGCCCACGGCGTGCACGCCTCGTTCATGCCCAAGCCCTTGACCGGCGTCTCGGGCAGCGCGATGTTCGTGCACGAGTCGCTTCTGACCGAAGACGGCAACGCCTTCTACGATGCGAACGACCCCGACGGCTACGGGCTTTCCACGCTCGCGAAGCGCTACATCGCGGGCATTCTGAAGTACGCTCCCGAATTCATGCTGGTCACGAACCAGTACGTGAATTCGTATAAGCGGCTCGTCACGGGATTCGACGCACCGACGCATATTTCTTGGGGCAATCGCAACCGTTCCACCATCGTGCGCATCCCGCGCTTCAAGCCGAGCAAGGAAATCTCCGCACGCATCCAGCTGCGCAACGCCGATTCCGCCGCCAATCCGTATCTGACGCTGGCCGTCACGTTCGGTGCGGGGCTCAAAGGCATCGAAGAAGAGCTTCCGCTGCCGGCGCCCGTCGAAAGCGATCTGTTCTCGATGACGCCTGCGCAGCGTGCCGAGCTCGGCATCGATCCTCTGCCGACCGACCTTTCCCGTGCCGTCGATGCATTCGAGGCGTCCGACCTCATGCGTGACATCCTCGGCGATTACGTGCATGATTACCTGGTTTCCACCAAGCGCGCCGAATGGGAGGAATACCGAAGCCAGGTGTCGCGATGGGAAATCGACCGGTATCTGTCGAAGCTGTGAGGAGGCGGACGCATGCATAGGAAGACGATAGCCGTCTCATGCGGCGAAGCGCTTGCGCCGTCGCGCGTCCGCGATCTGTTCGCTCATATGGATGCCGAGGTCAGCGTGTTGAAAGTCCCGCTTTCCGATGCGCTTGCCGCGCATCGGGGCCTCGGATCGGGAATCGACCTGTTCGTGGTCGACGCCACGTCGACGCCGGTCGATTTCGCCGCGCTCGAGGAATCGTTGCGGGATGGGGCAGGGCAGTCGGCGTTGCTCGCCCTCGTGAACGGCACGGCATTGCCCGATACCTCGTTTCCCGTGCGCATGCCCTTCGATTTCGCGTGCGAGGGGGCGTCGGACGAAGAGCTGAAACTCCGGTGCCGCAGATTGCTGTGGCCGGGCGAAGCCACGTCGGACGCCGATTTCCTGCAGGTCGGCCCCATGAGCATCAATCTCGCCACCTATCAGGTGAAGGTGGGCGACGATCCGATCGATCTCACGTACATGGAATACGAGCTGCTGTCGTTCCTGGTCACGCATCCGGATCGCATCTATTCGCGCGAGGTGTTGCTGAGCCAGGTCTGGGGCTTCGATTACTACGGCGGGTCGCGCACGGTGGACGTGCATGTCAGACGTCTGCGCGCGAAGCTCGGCCCTGAGGTGGCGCAGCGCATCGAAACCGTCCGCGGCGCCGGATACCTCTGGTCGAACTGATTCGGCCGATCGGTCACGCTGCTCCCCTATAGAAAAGGGTTTTTCGGGCCGGTTCCGCCGTCCTGAAGGCGCTGTCGGCATGTACGGCCGGAAGGACGGCTTGTTCCCATGCGGTCTCGCCCAGGCCTGGCGGTCGGAGGGTCTGGGCGAGACAGGGGCTAACGTTTGAAAAAGCGCACCGTCACCTTCTTGCCAAGATGAATTCCCGCGAAGGCGCAGGGAATGACGGCGACGAGCCCGAGGATGAACGTCGGCCAGCTGACGAGGCTGAGCACGTTCATGACGAATTCGGTCGGCATTCCGAGCGAAGAGACGTAGGAGACGTAGTAGTCTCGGGCGACGACCATGACGAGGTAGGTCGATGCGTCATAGATGAGTCCGAACGCGATGTAGCCGAGCAGGACGTTTCGGTGGGATGGCTTCACATCCTTTTTCCTAAACGTGATGAGCTCGCCCGCCGCGCTCCCGACCAACAGTCCGATCGCTATGAAATAAGGGCTTCCGCCAAGGAAGGCGAGAAGCGCGAGAAGCGTGCCCTGGATGAGGACGGAGAATCGTGCCGGAACCCTCATTCTGAGATACATCCATACGACGCCGACGGGTATGAGCGTCAGCGCCGCGGTGAAGGGATAGACTCCCGGGATGAGCGACACGAGCGAGGCGGCTCGTATGACGAGATAGAGCACTACGGTGAAGATGGCGAGCTTCACCAGGTCTTTAACGGTCAGATTCGTGTTCATGGACGACGTTCCTTTCTGATTGCATCTCGGTCATGATCCCGTTTTCGACTGTGAGCATGCGCGTGCACGTGGCGGATAGAAGCTCGTTATCGTGGCTGGTGATGAGCACTATCTTTCCGAGGCTTCTCATTTTCGAGATGGCGCGCTCCAAGGCCTGCAGGCTTCGAAGGTCCAAGCCGGAGCTCGGTTCGTCAAGCAGGATGATGTCCTTGCGGTCCACCAGGCTTATCGCGATCGCAAGGCGTTGCTTCTCGCCGCCCGACAAGGCCAGGGGATTAGAACCGCGCTTTTTCCAAAGGCCCATCTCCCGTAGCACGCGCTCGCCTTCAGCCGCCTTCTCGTGCGTTCGGCCGAGGAAGAGCTCCGTCTCGACATCCTCCATGAAGAATTGGTATCCCGGATCCTGCATCACCATCGCGCATGCTCGCTGACGCCGCTTCCTTCTGAGGCATTCGTCGTTGAACAGGATGCGTCCGCCGAGCTCCCTGCGTAATCCTGCTATGGTGCTGAGAAGACAGCTCTTTCCCGTCCCGTTCTCTCCCAGGATCCCGACCACCTCTCCGGCATGGATGGTGAGGTCGATGCGCTCAAGCAGCTCCTTGCGATATCCGACGGCCAGGCCTTCGAGGCGCAGGCGATTCCCGTTCTCGTCGGGACGCTCTCCCGACGGCCGCGGCGGGTGGAGGGAAAGCGCCCTGAGACCCAGCGAGATGCGTCGCCGTTCGTCCATCCCATACAGTTCATCGCCGTTCCATTCATGCGCCACGCGCCCGCCATCGAGATAGACCGCTTTGTCCACCAGGCCTTTCATGAAATAAAGGCGATGTTCGGAGATGACGATCGTCTTTCCTGCATCCTTCAGCCTGACAAGGAGCCTCCGCAGCTCTTCGGTTCCCTTGACGTCGAGGTTGGCGCTCGGCTCGTCCATCACGAAGATGTCGGGGTCAAGCGCGTAGGCGCTTGCGATGGCGACGGATTGCATCTGCCCGCCCGAAAGGCGGAGAACGTCGCAATCGCGGAGATGCTCGAGCCGAAGGTCCGAGAGCGCCCTATCCATCCTGCGTCGTATGTCGGCGGGAGGCATGCCTCGGTTTTCCAAGCCGAATGCCAGCTCGCTTGCGACGTCGAGGGTGAAGAACTGGTTTCGGGGGTTCTGGAAGACGGAACCTACCCTCGATGAGAGCTCGGTCATGTCCATATCGCCCGTCATGCTGCCGCCTATGCGTGCCTCGCCCGAGAACGAGCCTGCGAAGAACGAGGGGATGAGTCCGTTGATCACGCGCGTCAGGCTGGTCTTCCCGGACCCGCTTCCTCCTAGGAGCAGGACCGTCTCGCCCTTCGCAACGTCGAGGTCTACGCCCTCGAGGACCGCGCCGCCGCCTTCGTATGCGAATCGTATTCCCTCGAGTCGTATCATCGCGCCACCGCCGCGAAGAGAAGCATGACGGAGAAATAGGCGAGGAAGAGCGCGTCGCAGACGGTCAGCCTCGATTCGAATGCGCTCGTACGCGTCACCGGGCTTTCGATGCCCTTTAGCAATGCGGCCTGTGAAAGCTCGTCCGCAATCAGCTCCGACCGTCTCATGAGGGGCACGAGGATGAACGTGACGACCTCGGAGAGCCGCCGCGGGATGCCGCGCGTCCGGCGCGCCCGGAGCTTGAGCGCGTTGCTGTTGCCGATGAGTTCCTGCCGGGCACTCGGGAAGAACCTGAAGACTATCGCAAGCATGATCACCAGATGCTTGGGCAGCCTGAACGACTGCAGGGCCGACATGATCTCTCCGATCCTGGTCGTGGACAGGACGCTTCCCGCATAGAAGACGAGAGGGAACATCTTCATCACGGCGATGAGCGTGAACGACAGCACGCCGAATACGATGCTCTGATAGGTGGCCAACAGGCGGACGAGCACGCCCAACGTCGCATAGACGACGATGCCTCGCGCCGCAAAGCCCTGCCTTCCTATCGCCGCGAGATAGGCTGCGATCATGGCGACGATGACGCACTGCGCGAAGAAGCCATGCTGCATGATCACCGCGACATTGACCATGGCCAGCGCGATGAGCTTGGCTTTCGGATCGAGCTTAAGCTTTGGCGCCATCGTTCAGGAGCCCGTTCCAGCCATGGAGGAAGAACCTCAGGAGCACATCGAGATCCTGCCTTATGCGCGCGGGAGCCTTCCTCGAACGCATGAGCGTGAAGATGCTTGCGTATTGCGCGGATATCACGGCTTCGATATGTTCGGCGGAAAGCGCGCGGTAGCGCTCGTCATCCATCCGGCTCGCCAGCAGTCGGGTCATGGACACCTCGTTCGCCACCATCTTATCGAAGAAGGCCCGGTACGTTTCGGTTTCCGGGTTCGATACGAGGATGGAGAAGGCCTCCCAGTTATCGAAGGCGTAAGACAAGAACGAAGTCGAGACATCCGGGATGCTCTCGATCGCCCCGCGCGGTCCCGCCGTTTCGAGCGCCTTGACGAATAGGCGCTTCTTCTCTTCGGACAAGGAGAGGAAGCCGTCGCGCACGGGCCCGACGACATGGGAGAACACGTCCTCCTTGCTTTCGAAATGCTGATACAGGGCGCCTATCGTGACGCCTGCGCGTTGCGAGATGCTCCTGATGGATGCATCGGCGAATCCCTTTTCGGCGAATTCCAACCGCGCGCTCCTCAGAAGGTCGTCATAGGTTGCGGCAGCGTTTCTCCTCAACGGCTCTCCTTTACATATCACTGATATGCAGCTAACCATATCTAACTTTTCGCACGGAGTCAAGGTGCGTGGAGGGAAGCGGCGCCCTTCGTCCGTCAGGGAGGATCGCGCGATGGGAAGGAGGAGGAATTCGCTGGGAAGACCGCGATGCCCGTCCTTCGAGGCGAGGGCCTTCGAAGGACGGGCATCGGTTGCGGCCGATCGGACCGGCGCCATGACGGCGCCTCTCTTTCTTACTGGTAATGCAGGCTTTCGACCGGGTCGAGCTTGGCGGCGCGCCGTGCCGGCCCGTAGCCGAAGACGATGCCGATGATGGTGCAGATGGCCACGACGATGACGACCGTGGCGACGGAGAACGCCGGCGTGACGGTCATGCCGGGCAGGAACAGTCCCGCGCCCTGCGCCAGACCCCATGCGCCGAGGTATCCGAACACGGTTCCTATGATGCCGCCCGACAGGCAGAGCGCGACCGATTCCATGAGGAACTGCTTCGTGATGTCGGCGCTTCGGGCGCCCAGGGCCTTGCGCAGGCCGATCTCGCGGATGCGTTCGGTCACGTTGGTGAGCATCATGTTCATGATGCCGATGCCGCCGACGAGCAGCGATATGCTCGCGACCATGGTCATCATGATCTGAAACGCCATGAGCATCGAATCGAGCTGGTTCTGGACGGATTCCATGGTCTCGACGTAGATCTCTTCCTGAGCCCGATCGGGAGGCAGATTGAAATAGGATTGCAGGTATTTCTTGGTCTCCTGCTGCACCGTGCCCATGTCTTCGCCATCTTTGGCGTATCCGACGATGGAGTCCACGCCGTTGTTGCCCGTGAGACGGGTGGCGCTGGTGTTGAAGGGAACCCACGCTCCCGACGAACCGCCCAAAAGCCCCGACATCTCGACGACGCCGACGACCGTATACTGGTCGTTTCCGATGCTCATGGCCTTGCCGACGGGATTCGTGTCGGCGCCGAAGATCTTGCTCGCCGTGTTCTTCTCGATCAGGGCGACCATGGCTCCCGAGGCGTATTCCTCATCGGTGAAGTCGCGCCCGCTGACGATCTTGCCGCCGTTCGCGGTGACGAAGCCTTTCCCGACGCCGAGAACGGTGGTGCTGGTCTGCTTCTTGCCCGAGGTCAGCTGGGCAGAAGATCCCTGCGCTCCGGAAAGGTACTCGTATTTCCCGATGCCTTGGGAGATCTTGTCAAGCTCGTCGACCGTGACGGTGCGTCCGGCATTCGCATAGATCATCACGGCGCGGGATTGGTTGAGGCCCAGCTCGCTGACGAGCGATTGCTTGATGCCGCCGATGAGCGCGGTCATGGTGATGACCGCCGCGATGCCGATGACGATGCCGAGTATCGTGAGCATGCTGCGGCCCTTGTTGGCCGTGAGGGCCGACCAGGTCTCCAGCAGAAGATCTCGAAGTTTCATGTCAGCCCCCTTCCATCGGTATGGCTCGCGGCGACGACCGCGCGCTCCTCTTCGTCGGTCAGCAGCTTCCCGTCGCGAATGTGCACGACGCGGTCGGCCCATTCGCAGACCTCGGCGTCATGGGTGATGAGCACGACGGTCTTGCCGGCATCGCTCAAGCGCCTGAAGGTCTTGAGAACCATGAGCCCCGTCGCCGAGTCGAGGTTGCCGGTCGGCTCGTCGGCGAGCACGAGCGCCGGGTTGTTGACGAGGGCGCGCGCGATGGCGACGCGCTGCATCTGCCCGCCCGAAAGCTCGTTCGACTTATGATCGAAATATTCTTCCGGAAGCGACACGGCGTTGAGGGCCTTCACGGCGCGAAGCGTCCGCTCGGAGACGGGGCAGTCGGAATAGATGAGCGGAAGCATCACGTTGCGCAGCACGGTGGCGCGCGGCAGCAGGTTGAACGACTGGAACACGAAGCCGAGACGGGTGGATCTGATCTCGGCCAGGCCGTCGTCGTCGAGTTTGGAGACATCGAGCCCCTCGAGGAAGTAGCTGCCCGAGGTAGGGCGGTCGAGGCAGCCGAGCGTGTTCATGAGCGTCGACTTGCCCGAGCCCGACGGGCCCATGATGCAGAGGAACTCGCCCTTGCTCACGGTCAGGGACACGCCTTTGAGCGCATGCGTGAACCCCGCCTTCATCTCATAGACGCGATGGACATCGCGCACGTCGAGGACGATCTGCTCCCGGCCGTTTCGCGGTCCGTCGCCCGATCGGGCGACGGGTGCGGTTTGACTGAATGCTGACATGGGCGTGCCCCTAAGCGGTTGCGGCTGCGCCCGCCGCGGCGTCGGCGCCCGTGGAGACGGGGATGAGGATCGTATCCCCGTCCTTCAGGTCCCCTTCGACGACCGCCGTCGATGCGTCTTTGGCCTTGACGGTCACGATGCGCTCTTCGGTCGCCTGAACGGGGCCTTCATCGCCGCCGTCGACCGATGGCACGGTGACGGCCGTCGTGCCGTCGTCTTTCTCGACGAGCGCGGCGGCGGGAACGGTCAGGACGCTCTCGTAACGTTCGGTGACGATCTTGACATTTGCGGTCATGCCGGGCTTAACGTTTGCGTCCGGATCGGATATGACCAGTTCGACGGCATAGGTGACGACGCCCGTGCCGCCTGACGCGCCTTCGCCCGAGGACGGGGAGGGCGACGCGCTGGTCGCGGTCGTCGCGATACGGTCGATGGTCGCGTCGAGCGTGACGTCGGGAAGCGCGGAGAACGTGACCTTGCCGGTCTGGCCGACGGAAAGCTTATTCACATCCACTTCGTTGACCTGCACGGTCACGCGCATCTGGGAAAGGTCGGCGATGGTGACGAGGGAGCCCTGGGCGCTTGCCGCCGATCCTCCCTGCGCAGCGCCGAAGGCCGCGCCCTCCTGCGCCTTCACGTCGATGACGGTTCCGCCCTTCTGGGCGGTGACCGTGCGTTTATCGGCTTTCTTCTGGGCTTGCGACAGAGCGGTCTGCGCGGTTGAGAGCGTGATGTTGGCGTTGTCCACCCCGATCTTCGCTTCGCTCACGCCTTGCGCCGCCGCGTCGACGGCCGATTGATCGGGCTCGGTCGTTTTCGTATAGGCGTCGTGCGCAGGTTCGTGGGTCTCGTCGTCGAGGCCGTCGCCGTCCATATCGACGGAGGCGGGAACATCGATGGTCGTCGTCTTCGTGGCATCGGCGTAGGCGTCGTTGGCCTTGTCGAGCGCGATCTGGGCCGACCTGACCCCGTTCTTCGCGGTCTTCACCTGCTGCTCGGCGTCGTCGACGCCCTTGTCGAGGTCGTCGTTCTTCAGGGTGAAGAGCGTGTCGCCCTCTTCGACCTCGTCGCCGACCGACACGGACACATTGGAGATGATGCCGTCGACCTCAGGTGTGACCTGGACGGACGAAATAGGCTGAATGGCGCCGGACGCCGAGACGGTGGATTCGAAGTCGGTGCGCGTCACCTGGGCGTCTTCGTAAGCCGCAGCTCCCGCCGCGGCGGCGCCCATGCGCGCGAGCGTGACGATGCCTGCGATGACGACGACGAGCACGCCGACGACGATCCCAGCGGTGATGATCCTTTTGCGGCGCTTGGTCTTCTTGCGCCTCTCGATCATCTCAAGCGCGCTCGTCGGGATGCCGTCGTCGCCGCCGAGGTCGAACGCCGCGGTCGTTCCGGCATCGGCCGGACGCACGGGGAGCATCCCTTTCGTGTCGGCGCCTGCGGACCCTGCATCCGATTCGGCGCCTTTCTTTCCAATTCGAGGCATTCGCTTCTCCTCCTCTGTACGGCGCGATCGCGCATCCCTGCAATGCGAAGTCCTGCGTACGACGCATGCGATATTCGCATAGTGTCGCATGGTCCCTTTACGTCGGACCTTAACATTGGTAAACGATTGGTTACGGTTTCCTTTCGGTACCGGCACGGCGTCTCGGACCTGCGATGCAAGGGTTCGATAAGAAACATGCAATGAATCGAGAAGTTCTGCTCTATGGCTGTTCCTGCGAAAACCCCGTATCTTGATGCGCATTGGGGGAATGCATATCTGAATAAGGGGGGATTGCTATGCGAAGCAGCGCGGACACGCGTGCGTGCGGATCCGGCATGTCTCGGCGGTCGTTCGTGACGGCGGCCGGGGTATTCGGAGCGGGCGCCGTCTTGGCGGGATGCGCCAAGAAAGAGGACACAGCTTCGTCTTCCGCACTCGAACTCGACGAGAACGGCATGTCGAACCAGTCGCTTTCGACCGAGCCGTTCGCCTACGATTCGGTCGTCTGGGGAGGCTGCCATGTGAACTGCGGCAGCCGTTGCCCGCTCAAGCTGTACGTGAAGGACGGAACGGTCGTGCGCGTCTCGACCGACGTGGACGGGTCCGACGATTTCAAGCCGGGCGGCATCTATCAGATGCGCTCCTGCCTGCGCGGCCGTTCGAACCGCCAGCGCATCTATAATGAGACGCGCATCCAAAAGCCGCTCAAACGCGTGAAGGGCACCAAGCGCGGAGAAGGCAAGTACGAGGAGATATCCTGGGATCAGGCCATTTCCGAAATCGCCGAGATCATGAAGGGCGTCAAGGAGGAGTACGGCAACGACGCCTTCTACATCCAGTACGGCACGGGCCAGCTCGGCGGCACCGTCTCCAAGTCCTGGGCCCCCGACGTCACCGCGCTTGCGCGCATGATGAATTGCTGGGGCGGCTACCTCAGGCATTACTGCGACTATTCGACCGGCCAGATAACCTGGGAACTCCCGCTGTTCAACGGTGACGCCTGGTCGAACAACGAAGTCACCGACCTCGTGAATTCCAAGAACATCGTGCTGTGGGGCAACAACCCCGCGAACACCCGCATGTCGGGCTCTGCCATGGTCTGGCTCATCACGTGGGTCAAGGAGAACAATCCCGACGCGAACATCGTCGTCATCGACCCGCATCTGTCCGATACCGCCATCGGCGTCGGAACGCAGTGGGTGCCCGTCCGTCCCGGCACCGATCCCGCCCTGGTCGCCGGCATGCTGCACTATCTCCATACGGAGGGCAGGCTCGACGAGTCGTTCATTCGCGAGAAGTTCATCGGGTTCTACTCGGATACGTTCATCGACGATGTGAAGCAGGGCGAGCCGACGAGCAACGCGTTCATGGGCTTCGATGCCGACGGTGCCCTTTCCATCGACGAGGACATGTCTTACGAGGCCTATCTCATGGGCGCCGGCGCCTACAGGGGCACCGGCGAGAAGACGCCTGAATGGGCGTCCGCCATCTGCGGCGTTCCCGCCGACACCATCCGCTGGCTCGCCGATCTGTACATGGACGGCCCGACGGCGACCATCCAGGGCTGGGGCCCGCAGCGCCATGCCAACGGCGGCAACGTCACGCGCTCCATCGCGATGATCGCGACGCTGACCGGCAACGTGGGCATTTCCGGCGGCGGCACCGGCGCGCGCGAGGGCACGGGCGGCGTGCCGTACAAGATCCCCGCGAACCTGCCGAACTTCGCCGACAGGAACTCGGTCGAGACCTGCATCTCGTTCTTCGACTGGTACCAGGCGATCGAGGACTACACGGTCATGGACGACCGCACCTGGGGCGTGCGCTCGATCGATGCGACCGGCGCCACGACCTATGCGCGCAAGCCGGGCGACATCAAGCTCAAGGCTCCGATCAAGTTCATCTGGAACTACGCGAGCAACGTCATGCTCAACCAGCATGCCGACGTCAACGACTGCCTGCGCATCTTCAATCTTCCCGACGAGAAGGATTCCGGCCTGCGCTGCGTCGTGACGCACGACATCTATCTGACGCCCACGGCCATGATCTCCGATTACATCCTGCCGGCAACCACGTCCTACGAAGAGACCGACATCATCAAGGGCGGCACCGCCTGGACCGGATTCGCCTGCTGCGAAAGCCCTGCCATCGACCCGATGTTCGAATGCAAGCCTATCTACGAGGTCTGCCGCCTCGTCGCCGCCGAGCTTGGCGTCGAGGAGGACTTCACCGAGGGACGAACCCAGGAAGACTGGGTCGAATGGCTCTGGGAACAGGGCAAGGAGGCCGGCGACGATATCGGCGCCACCTTCGAGGAATTCAAGGAGAAGGGCCTGTGGAAGCAGACCGACGAGCATATGCCCGCGATCGCCAAGCCCGAGGCCATCAAGACGCCCTCCGGCAAATACGAGGTCTTCAGCAAGCAGGCGTACAATCTGTCGAAGCAGTGGGATCTGACCTGCGGCGGCGTGATTCCCGATGACGGATACGACCAGATAACCGGGCTGCCCGTCTGGTACGTCGCCAAGGAGGCGTACGGCGACGATGCGGCGATGAAGGACTACCCCTTCCAGCTTGTCGGCCACCATACGAAGTCCCGCACGCATTCGAGCTACGGGAACGTCGCATGGCTCGAGTCGGTTCATCCTCAGCAGCTCTGGATCAATGCGGGCGACGCGAAGAAGCTCGGCATCGCGAACGGCGATACGGTCCGCGTCTCCACCGAGCGCGGCACGGTCGAGGTGCCGGCGAAGGTGACCGCGCGCATCATGCCCGGGGTCGTCTCTCTGCCGCAAGGCGCCTGGTACGATCCTGCGTCGCGCGATCCGAAGACCCTCGGCGACCCGAGCGTCGTCGATCGCGGCGGCTGCATCTCGGTGCTGACGAGCCAGCGTCCGACGCCGATCTCCAAGGGAAACGGCGTCCATACGAATCTCTGCAAGATCGAGAAGGCATAAGGGGGTGCTTCTTCAATGACTCAGATGGGCTTTTACGTCAATACCGACATCTGCATCGGCTGCAAGGCCTGCATGGTCGCCTGCTTCGACCGCAACGACCTGACCGTGCCCGAGAAATTCCGCAAGGTCTGGGAATTCGGCGGCGGCGAGTGGCAGGCCGACGGACAGGGAGCGTACGTGGGGGCGGCGTTCGGATACTACGTATCCATGACCTGCGGGCAGTGCGCGGATCCGCAGTGCGTGAAGAACTGTCCGACCGGCGCCATGGCCAAAGACGAGGAAACGGGCATCGTCAACAACGACAAGGAGATCTGCATAGGCTGTATGACCTGCGAGCAGGTATGCCCGTACAACCATCCCGTCAAGCTTTCCGACGGCCTGTCGCATAAGTGCGTCTTCTGCACGGACCGCACCGAAGACGGCCGCCCCGATCCTGCCTGCGCGAGCGCCTGCCCGGTGCGCGCCATCGAATTCGGCCCCATCGACGATCTGCGCGCCGCGCATGGCGACGTGGACACGCTCGGCACTTTGGACGATTCGACGGGCCCCAACGTGGTCTTCTCCCCGCATCGCGACGCTTCGCGCGGGGGCGAGATCGTGAATCCGCTCGAGCTGGAGCATCCGACGGCATAGCCTGCATCGATGCGCTTCTGCTTCATGGCGGGCCTCGGCCGCATCTTGCGTCCGGGGCCCGCCTGCATCATGATGGACTGAAAAAGGAGGGATGCGCCATGAGCGAACCGATCAGAGCCGACGCGCTGAGGGCGGCGGCCGTTCTATGCGACGTGTGCGCCGGGGCGCTGCTGAGAAACGTCGACGAAGACGTCCTGAAGCTTTTCGTGGAAGGCCGCGATGCGTTTCTGCACGAACCGTTCGTCAGCGTCTCGCCCGACGACGCGCGCGTCATCGTCGACGAGCTTGCACGGGGGGACGGGGACGCGGATGCGTCCGATGCGCTCTTCCACGATCTGAGGCGCGACTATACCCATCTCTTCTACATGGTCGCGGTCAGCGGCGCCTCTCCGTACGAATCCGCATGGCGGACCGAAGACCGCACGCTCTGCGGGCCTTTCATGCACGAGGTTCGCGCGATGTATCGCTCGTACGGCGTCGAAGTCTCCATGGAATCCTCCGTTCCCGACGATCACCTCGGCCTCGAGCTCGCCTTCGCGTCCGACCTTCTTTCGCGCTCCGCGGCATCGATGGGCAAGGAACGTGAAGACATCGTCGATGACCTGTGCACGTTCTTCTCCGACCATGTCCTCGTGTTCGCCCATGCGTTTCTCGATGCGATGGCCGCGAGCGCCCATACGCCGTATTACCGGGCGTTCGCGCGCCTGACATCCGCGACCGTCGATTCCGTGGCCGCCCTCATCGGCGCCCGCGCCTCCGCCGCCCCCTTCGACCCTTCGCGCCGGAACGAGTAGGCGCCCATGCTCGATGTCCTCGCGCGTCGGGTCTCGCGCCTTTCGCTCAAGGTGAAGGTGGTCGGTCTCCTTGCGGCCATTCTCGTGCTGATCCTCGCCGCCTTCACGGCCTGGACCTATCACGAGAAGCTTGCGATGACGGAATCCGAGATCGTCGAGCAGGCCCGCATGCTGACGACCGAGATGGATGCGACCTGGTCGTTCGTCTCCGCCAACCAATACACCATCAACCATGATTCGACCGGTGCGTACGATTACAAAGGGCTTCACTGCGCCCTTGCGGGCAAGTCCGTCGCCGCACTGTTCTCCCAGCATTCCGATACCGTGATCCGTTTCACCAAGCTCGATCCCCGCAATTCGAACGCCGAGCCCGACGAATTCGAGGAGGCGGCCCTCAGGCAGTTCGAGGCCGACCCGCGGGACGACGAATACTACGGATTCACCGAATACGAAGGCCGGAACGTGTTTCGCTACGTTTCCGAGATGCGCGTGACCAAGGACTGCACCGAATGCCATGGCGAACCTGCCGGCGAGATCGATCCGACCGGCCATCCGAAGGAAGGATGGAAGATCGGCGATGTCGGCGGAGCCATGAGCATCATCGTGCCGACGGACCTGTACTTCGACAACATGATGGCCTCGGTCTGGAACAACGTGATGTTCTTCCTGCTCATCATGCTCATCCTCGGTATTGCCGTGTACTTCGCGCTGAGCTGGATGGTGGTGCGTCCTCTCGAAAGCCTTGGCGCGAGCCTGCGCGCCGTGGATGCCGATCCGTCCCGGGCGCACACGGCCGCAGCCCCGATCGGCGTCTTCGATTCCCGCGAGATGGATACGCTCTTCGCGCACTTCGATTCGATGTCGTCGGCCCTATCGGTGCTGTACGGAAACCTCGAAAGCCAGGTGGGAGAGCGCACCGACCAGCTTCGGACGGCCATGGAGCAGCTTCAGGAGCAGCGTGCGCACGTGGAGCGCGTCAACGAGCGCCTGAAGCGGGACAACCAGTACAAGACCGACTTCCTCGCCATCGTGAGCCACGAGCTGCGCACGCCTCTGACTTCGATCATAGCCTTCGCGGATCTGCTCGATGCGCATGTTCCGCGCGATGGAGGGGAATCGCGCCGCCAGCTCGACGAGATCGAGAAGAACGGCCAGATCCTGCTCGAGATGGTGGACAACGTGCTCGAGACCGCGCGTATCCAATCGGGGCGCGACGAGGTGAGCATCGAGCTTATCGACGTCTCCGACCTCGTCGGCATGGTCGTCCAATCGCTTGCGCCTCTCGCCTCGAAGAAGGGGATCGCGCTGACGAGCGACGTCTCTTCCGAGGTTCCGCTCGTCATGAGCGACTGGGAGAAGCTGCGCCGGATACTCAGCAATCTCGTGAACAATGCGATAAAGTTCACGGGAGAAGGAGGCTCGGTCGCGGTCGCGGTCGCGCGCGATGCCGAGGAAGGGTTCGTGCACATCGAGGTCAGGGATACCGGCATCGGCATTCCGGCCGATAAGCACGAATTGATATTCGAGCGATTCACCCAGGAGAACATGTCCACGGCGCGGCGTTTCGGGGGAAGCGGCCTAGGGCTTTCCCTCGTGAAGGACCTTGTGGGCATCCTCGGCGGCGACGTGTCCCTCACGAGCCGGCCGGGCGAGGGATCGGAATTCGTCGTGCGCGTTCCCGTCGTCACCGTGGCGCGCACCGGGTCGGAGTCGTCGGAAGGGGGAGGATCATGAGCAAGATCATGCTTATCGACGACGATGAAAGCCTGCGCGAGCTCGTCGGCCAGATAGCCGCGCGCGAGGGGTGGGACTACTGCTGCTCCGACAACGGCGCGGCAGGTCTCGAGATGCTGCGCCGCGAACGGCCCGACGTGCTCGTCCTTGACGTCATGCTTCCGGACATGAACGGTTTCGACGTCTGCAGGCTCATCCGCAGCGAGGGCCGCCGCGTGCCCGTGGTCTTCCTATCCGCCAAAGGCGACATCGTCGACAAGAGCGTCGGTTTCAACAGCGGCGCGGACGACTATCTCGTCAAGCCGTTCTTGACCGAGGAGCTTGTGCTGCGCGTGAAGGTATGGCTCAATCGTCGCGCCCGCGCCGCCGCTGCGACGGACGCGCGGGCGAAGGGGTCGTTTTGCGTGGGCGACCTCGAGGTGTTCTTCAAAAAGTACGAAGCGCGCCTGCGCGGCGAGGCCGTCGCTCTGTCTTCGAGGGAGTTCGAGCTCCTCGCGCTCCTTGCGTCCGAGGCCGGGACGGTCTTCACGCGCGAGCAGATCATAGATGCGCTCTGGGAGCATCGCGAGGCCGCGGATCCGAACACCGTCACGGTGCTCGTGCGCAAGATCCGGGAGAAGATCGAAGACGACCCGTCCAAGCCGCGCTACGTGCTGACGGTGTGGCGGGTGGGATACAAGCTCGCCGACCGCTTGGAACCCGGGGCCTGACGTGCGGCCCTGCGTCAGCCTTGCGACAACGGCGCATGCGCCGCGCGCGGCTTCCCGACGGCACGGCATGCGGCGGAGGGGCATGCATCCCCCTGTGTGCTTTCCCTGGCAGCGGTGGTTCGTCGCAGGCGGCCTATGCTAGAATCGTGCGGTTAATCGCCACGATCCTGAGAGGTCAATGTGTTTGGACTAAGCGGAACCGAGCTTTTTCTCATCCTCCTCTTCGGCTTCTTGATCTTCGGGCCCGATAAGCTGCCCCAGATCGCGAAGGTCGTCGGCCAAGGCATCGCCAAGTTCCGAGACGCCCAGCAGGAGATGAACAAGGTCGTCAAGGAAGAGGTCTTCGACCCTGCGGCGGCCGATCCCATCAAGAATCCCCTGAAAGACATGGATAAGACGAGCAAGGCCAAGGTCGAGAAGAAGGAATCCTTCTCCGCCCGCAAGGCCAAGTACGACCGCGAACGTGCCGAGAAGAAGAAGCGCGATGCCGCGAACGCCGCCGCGAAAGAGGTGCGCGACGAGGCGAACGCCGCCGCTGCCGCCGCCGGCACCACGGTCGCCAAAGCCGCTCCCGACATGCATAAGGACATCATGGCCGCCCGCAAGGCCGCGAACGAGGCAGCCGCCGAAGAGGTCGCCGCTGCGCGTTCCGCGGAGAACGCGCTTGCCGACGAGATCTTCGGGACCGCGGCGCCCAAGCCCGAACCCGCCGCCCCTGCCGCAGCGGATGAGCCTGCCGAAGCCGCCGAAGCCTCGAGCGAGAGGAAGGATGCGTAATGCCTATCGGTCCGGCGCGCATGCCGCTCTTCGAGCACCTGGGCGAGCTGCGCATGCGCCTCGTCCGCATCGTCGCGGTGCTCTTCGTCGCCATGTGCGTGTTCTACCTCGCCACGCCGACGATCATCCAGTTCATGTTCGAACCCATCAAGGATTTCATGCCGCAGAATCCCGACGGCTCCGTCGCGCTGAACGTCCTCGACGTGTTCGGATCGTTCTCCATCCGCTTCAAGGTCTCCATCTGGGTGTCCATCATGGCCTGCATGCCGATCATCATCTGGCAGGTCCTGGCGTTCTTCCTTCCGGCCCTGAAGCCGAGCGAGCGCAAGTGGTTCATCCCCACGTTCGCGGTGGGCGTGGCCCTCTTCGTCCTGGGCACCGTCTTCTGCTACGGCTTCATCCTGAATCCTGCGGTCGAGTGGCTGACCGACCAGGCAGGCGGGTATGCGTCCATCTTCCCTGACGCTCGGTCGTGGGTCGATGTCATCATCAACTTCGAAATCGCGTTCGGTTTCGCGTTCGAGCTGCCGCTGATCGTGTTCTACCTGGTCGTCTTCGAGGTCATTCCCTATGCGAAGCTTCGCGAGTCCTGGCGCACCGTCTATATCACCCTCATGGTGATCGCCGCCATGGTCACGCTCGACGCCTCGCCGGTCACGATGCTCCTGATGTTCGCGGCGCTGCTCGTGCTCTACGAGCTCAGCCTGCTGGTCGCCCGCCTGGTGCTCGGCAGCCGCGTGAAGGAGCAGAAGGAAGAGCTCGCGCGCGAAGCGGAGGAGCAGCGCGACTGGGCCGAGCAATGGGAGATCCAGAAGCGGAAGATTCGCGAACGTTTAGGGGACGACGAGGACTGACGCGCCGTCCGGCCGTCGGTCGACGGAAACGCTCGCCTCATCGTGCCGATCGCATGGTCGGTTGTGAAAAAACATGCGAGCCGTAACATAATCGCATACGACGGATTACTATGGGAGGAGGGCGCTTCGGTCGCCCTTCTTCCGCATCGAAAGGAAGGCCATGCACGAACTAGGCATCATGACCGGCGTCGTGGACAGCGTGTCTCAGGCAGCCCGCGAATCCGGCGCTACCCGCGTGCTCAAGGTCACGCTTTCCGTCGGCGTCATGACCGAGGCCATCGAAGATGCGCTCCATTTCGCCTTCGAGGTCCTCACCGAGCAGGAGCCGTTCTTCAAGGGGGCCGAACTGGTCGTGAACATGATCGAGCCGAAGAGCCGGTGCGCCGAATGCGGCAAGGTCTACGTGCACGATCGCTTCCATATGCTGTGTCCCGAATGCGGGGGCATAGGCCGGTTGATCGAAGGCCGGGAGATGCGCATCGAATCCATCGAAGTCGACATTCCCGATCCCGAGTAAGGAGCATGTCATGAAGATCGATCTCAAGCAGCCCATCCTCGACAAGAACGATCGGCTCGCCGACGCCAACCGCGCCTTGTTCGCCGAGCACCATGTCTTCGTCGTCGATTTGCTGGCCAGCCCCGGTTCCGGGAAGACCTCCACGATCCTCGCCACCATCGAGGCCCTGCGCGACGAATTCAATATCGCGGTCATCGAAGGCGATATCGCGAGCAACGTGGATGCGGCGAAGATCAGCGCCCAGGGCATCCCGGCCGTGCAGATCAACACCGGGGGCGCCTGCCACCTGGAAAGCGATATGGTCCGGCGTGCAGTCGACGTGCTCGACCTCGAAAGCCTCGACCTCATCATCGTCGAGAACGTCGGCAACCTGGTATGCCCGACCGACTTCGATTTGGGCGAGGGTAGCAAGGTCATGATCCTGTCGGTGCCCGAAGGCGATGACAAGCCCCTCAAGTACCCGGGCGTGTTCCAGGCGGCCGAGGCCATCGTGCTCAATAAGGTCGATACCCTCGGCGTCTTCGACTTCGACGTGGACGCCTTCTCCGACGCGGTGCGCCAGCTCAATCCCGAGGCGCCCATCTTTCCGATCGCCGCGACGAAAGGCGATGGGGTCGACGCTTGGGCCGATTGGCTGCGCGCGCGCATCCGAGCCGTTCAGTAAGCCGATATCAGGAGGAAGCCATCTATGGATATCGCCGAAAAGCACCGCGTCTGCGTCGACGCGCTGCGCGACTTCGCCGAAGAGACGTCCGCGACCGATGTCGTCATCGGGCTTTCGGGCGGCATCGATTCGAGCCTGGTCGCCTGCCTCTGCTGCGACGTCTTCGGCAGCGAGCACGTGCACGGCGTTCTGATGCCCGGCCCGTATTCCACGAGCCATTCGCTCATCGACGCCCAGGAGCTCGCGCGCGCGCTCGGCATCGAGACGCAGCAGATATCCATCAACGAGCCGTTCCAGGCGTTCGGGCGCATCCTGTCCGAGCACATGGGCGGATTCGGAGGCGTCGCGGCTGAAAACACCCAGGCCAGATGCCGCATGATCATTCTCATGGCCATCTCCAACATGACAGGCTGGCTGGTCGTCAACACGGGCAACCGATCCGAGGCCATGATGGGATACTCCACGCTGTACGGCGACACGGTCGGCGCCTTCGCTCCGATCGGGGGTCTGTACAAAACCGATGTGTTCGCGGCGTCGCGCTTCGTGAACGAACAGGCGGAAGCTTCCGGGCTCGCCGCGCCCATCCCCGAAAACGTGCTCATCAAGCCTCCGAGCGCAGAGCTTGCGCCCGATCAGCGCGACGAGGACGCCCTCGGCGCGTACGAGACGCTCGACGCCATGCTGATCGAGCATATCGAGCACGGCGTCGACCGCGAGGGGCTCGTCGAGCGCGGTTTCGTTCCGACCGAGGTCGACCGCATGCTCGCACGCGTGAAAGCCAATGCGTTCAAGCGCGAGATGGAGCCGCCCTGCCCGCGTATTCCGTATTAAGCTGCGCGCCGCTGCCGATTGAAGCCGCCGGCGCATCATCTATACTGGAGCCCGCAGCCTTCCGCGCTGCCGCCGCATCGGCGCGAGCAACCGCCCGCGCCAAAGACTATGAGGAGGAAATGATGCCCAAGATCACTCGTGATCAGGTCAAGGTGCCCGTCGACGTTCTCGTGGACGCCCGCGAGGCCTACATCGACAACTACATGGCCGCCACCCGCGGCACGGGCCGCTTGATGCTGTTCGCCTGCGACCAGAAGGTCGAGCATATGAACGGCGATTTCTACGGCGAAGGCATCGACATCGCCGACCTCGACCCCGAGCACCTCTTCAAGATCGCCGACCAGGGCGTCTGCGGCGTCATGGCCGGCCAGCGCGGCCTCATCGCCCGCTATGCGGCCGACTATCCCGATGTCAACTACCTGGTCAAGATGAATTCCAAGACCAATCTGGTCAAGACCTCCCAGGACGATCCGTACAGCGGCCAGCTGCATGACCTGGAAGCCGTGCTGGCCATGCGCGAGGCGGGCGTCAATATCGTCGGCCTCGGTTACACGCTGTATCTCGGCAGCGAATACGAATCCACCATGCTCTCCGAAGCCGGCCAGCTCATCGCCGAGGCGCATGCCCAAGGTCTGATCGTCGTGCTTTGGATCTATCCTCGCGGCAAGGCCGTCGGCGACCGCGAGAAGGCTCCCGAGACCATCGCGGGCGCCGCAGGCGTCGCGCTGTGCCTGGGCGCCGACTTCGTGAAGGTCAATCCTCCTGTCGCATCCGACGGCAAGACGTCTGCCGAGAACCTCGCCGTCGCCTCCGCCGCCGCGGGCCGCACCGGTCTGGTGTGCGCGGGCGGCTCCACGGTCGACGCCCCCGTCTTCCTGTCCCAGCTGCATGATCAGATCCACATCGGCAACGCGGTGGGCAACGCCACCGGTCGCAACATCCATCAGCGCTCGTTGGACGAAGCCGTTCGTCTGACCAAGGCCATCTCCGCCATCACGCTGGCCGATGCCAGCGTCGAAGAGGCCGTCAAGGTCTTCGACGGCGAAGCGGACTTCAGCCTGTAGGCCGCGCGGTCGCATGCGATTCCGAGGGGGCGGGGCGATCGATTCGCCTCGCCCCTTTTCACGAGGAGGGATTCGTTCCATGGGCATCAGCTACGCAAGCGCGTCGGTCGAGGAGACGCAGCGCCTCGCCGCGCTTCTGGCGCCTGCGCTCGAAGAGGGCGACGTCCTTCTGCTCACAGGCGACCTCGGGGCGGGCAAGACGCACTTCGCCCAGGGACTTGCGGCGGCGCTCGGCATCCGCGAGGTTCCGACGAGCCCGACCTTCACCTTGATGAGCTCCTACGAGGGCGGGCGGCTCCCGCTGTACCATTTCGACCTGTATCGGCTCGACGATGCCGCCGAGCTCGACGACATCGATTACTTCGCGACGATCGAAGGCGACGGCGTCTCGGTCGTGGAATGGGCGGATAAATTCTGCGAAGCGTGCCCCGAAGACCACCTTCTCCTCGATTTCAGCGTCCGGTCCGACGGCGTGCGCGAGATAGGGATCACGTCCGCCGGCCTTCGAGGAGAAGCGCTCCTCGAAGGCCTTGCGCAAAGGCTCTAGGGGCGGCTTGCCGGAGGATCTCGGGAGGGAATCGAAGGGGTGGGCGCAGGATATCGGCGCTCGACCCCGCCCATCCTCCGCACCCAGGAGCCTTTCATCGTGCGGGGGCCCGATGATGCGCGAAGGGCGTCTCCCTCCTCGATCCGAGGAGGGAGACGCCCTTCGCGATTGCGAACACGCATGCGTTCAAGCGGCCTGCGGTAAGCCGATCCTAGTTCTCTTTCACCACCAGGATATCGCAGCGCAGGTTGCGGATCAGGTAGGTGGACACGCTGCCCACGAACACGTACTTGATATTCGACAGCCCGCGTTCCCCGCAGATGACCAGGTCGGGATCGTACGGTTCGATGATCTGCTCGGCCAAGGTCTCGGTGATGCGGCCGGCCTTCACGATGACGCGGACGCTGGGGATGTCGGGGTTGGAGCGCGCGGCTTCGAGCATCGGTGCGATGGATTCTTCGAGCTTGACGCGCATTTCGTCGGCAAGAGCGGCGAAATCGGTTCCGGCGGCCTCGTAAGGGACGGAATCGACGACGTGTCCGAAGACCAGTTCGGCCTTTTCGGTCGCTGCGAGCTCTATGGCGCGTTCGGCGACATGGTTCTGGGTCTTTCCTCCGTCGAGCGCCGCGAAGACGCGCTTGTACTGCTTGGGCATGGAGAACAACTCCTCAAATCGACGTGCAGGTGCATTTCCATTCTAGCACTCGGCGCGAGCGTTCCTTTTCGCCTCGCGCCAGAGGTCGAAATGTGGCGCACGCGTGGTCGGTGATGCGTCACCTGCAAATTCCTGAAAAATTTGATAATATGTCCCGCTGCTGCGTTATCAACGAAGAGACGAAGGAAGATTATTGGCTAAGCAAGACGTCATTGAACTTGAGGGGACCGTCCTCGAGGCGCTCCCGAACGCGATGTTTAATGTCGAGCTTGAGAACGGGCATAAGATCCTGGCTCATATCTCAGGCAAAATGCGCATGCATTACATCAAGATCCTTCCTGGCGACAAGGTCACGGTGGAACTTTCCATCTACGATCTGAATCGCGGTCGAATCACCTACCGCTTCAAGTAGCGTCTGCGGCGACGGGGTCGCGCAAGGCATGGATTGTCTGTGCTTTGTGTGAACGTCGCCTTCTTCGCATGCTTGGAATCCGGGCGATTCGGCATCCTTTCGTTGAATGCGCGCTGCGCGAAGCGGCGCATACGCACTGAAAATCATCGCCTGCGGCTGGGCGTGGTGGATAAAGAAGTACACGTAGTATCGAATGGTTTTCCCGGTGGCCCGTCACTGTCGGGGAGCTGCACATTCAAAGGAGACGAACATGAAGGTACGTCCTTCGGTCAAGAAGATGTGCGACAAGTGCAAAATCATCCGACGCCATGGCAAGGTCCTCGTCATCTGCGAGAATCCCCGTCATAAGCAGCGCCAGGGCTAAGAAAGAGGAAGGGTAAAGCAATATGCCACGTCTTTTTGGTGTCGACCTACCTCGCGAAAAGCGTATCGAGACCGGCTTGACCTACATCTACGGCATCGGTGACACCTCTGCCAAGAAAATCATCGCAGCTACCGGCGTCAACCCCGACATCCGCGTCAAGGATATCTCGGAAGACGACCTGCAGAAGATCCGCGAGTACATCGATCAGAACATGACGATCGAGGGCGACCTGCATCGCGAGGTTTCCCAGAACGTCAAGCGCCTTATGGAGATCGGCTGCTACCGTGGCCTGCGCCACCGCAAGGGCCTTCCCGTTCGCGGCCAGCGCACGCACACCAACGCCCGCACCCGCAAGGGTCCCAAGCGTCAAATCGGCGGCAAGAAGAAATAAGGGGTCTGACTCATGGCTAAGAAAAACGTTCGTACGCGCGTCAAGCGTTCCGAGCGCAAGAACATTGCGGTCGGACAGGCTCATATCAAGAGCACGTTCAACAACACCATCGTATCCATCACCGATCCTCAGGGCAATGTGATTTCCTGGAACTCCGCCGGCACGGTCGGCTTCAAGGGCTCCCGCAAGTCCACCCCGTTCGCAGCCCAGATGGCTGCCGAGCAGGCTGCCAAGAACGCCATGGAGCACGGCCTCAAGAAGGTCAGCGTCTTCGTCAAGGGCCCCGGTTCGGGCCGCGAGACCGCCATCCGTTCGCTCCAGGCCGCCGGTCTCGAAGTGACCAGCATCCAGGATTGCACCCCCATCCCGCACAACGGTTGCCGTCCGTGCAAGCGTCGTCGCGTGTAGTCAAGAAAGGATCATGTAATTATGGCAATTGATAGAACTCCGGTTCTCAAGCGCTGCCGTCAGCTCGGCATTGATCCCGTCGTTCTGGGCTACAGCAGCAAGAAGGAATCCATCCGTCAGCCCCAGCGCCGCCGCAAGGAAAGCGAATACGCCATCCAGCTGCGCGAGAAGCAGAAGGCCAAGTTCATCTACGGCGTTCTCGAGAAGCAGTTCCGCGGCTACTTCCGCAAGGCCAAGCGCATGAGCGGCATCACCGGCGAAAACCTGATGCGCATCCTCGAGTCCCGCCTGGACAACGTCGTCTTCCGCCTCGGGTTCGCCCGCACGCGCAAGGAAGCCCGCCAGACCGTGACCCACGGCCATATCCTGGTGAACGGCCGCCGCGTCGACGTCCCGTCCTTCCGCGTCCGTCCCGGCGACCTCGTCTCCGTGGCCCCCAAGGCCAAGGATCTGCTCGTCATCAAGAGCGCGCTCGTGTCCAACGAACGCGTCCAGGTGCCTGCATGGCTCGAGGTCGACATCGAGAAGCTGCAGGGCAGCGTTCTCGCGCTTCCTAACCGCGATCAGATCGATTTGGATATCAAAGAGCAGCTTATCGTCGAGCTCTATTCGAAGTAGTAATGATTCGCGGCTTTAGAGGAGGCTTATAGACTATGGCAGAGTTCATGAGGCCAACTGTCACAACAGAAGAAGTGAACGACACCATCGCTCGCTTCATTGTTGAGCCGCTCGAGCGTGGTTTCGGCTACACGCTTGGCAACTGCATGCGTCGCGTCCTGCTGTCCTCCCTGGACGGCGCCCGCGCGACCGCCATTCAGATCGAAGGCGTGCAGCATGAGTTCACGACGGCGGAGGGCGTCATCGAAGACGTCACCGACATCGCGCTCAACGTGAAGGGCCTGGTCTTCCAGGCGCTTTCCGAGGATTACACCGAAGCTACGGCTACCGTTTCCGTCGAGGGGCCCTGCACCGTCACCGGTGCGGACATCCAGGTTCCGACCGAATTCACCCTCGTCAACCCCGAGCACGTCATCTGCACCGTCGCCGACGGCGGCACGCTGAACATGACGATCCGCATCGGCGTCGGCCGCGGGTACGTTCCCGCCGAGCGCAACAAGCGCAGCGAAGACCCGATCGGCATCATCCATGTCGACAGCCTGTTCTCGCCTGTGCAGCGTTGCACCGCCGACGTGAGCTCCACGCGCGTCGGTCAGCGCACCGACTTCGACAAGCTCGTGCTGGAGGTTGCGACCGACGGCTCCATCACGCCCGACGAGGCCGTGTGCCGTGCCGCCAACATCATCAACCAGTATATGGGCTCGTTCATGGCCCTGGCCGACATCGCCGGCGAAGACGAGGACGGCGAGATCCCGTCCATCTTCGCGCCGGAGGGCCAGGAATCCAACGCCGAGCTCGACAAGCAGATCGAGGATCTGGACCTTTCCGTCCGCTCCTACAACTGCCTGAAGCGCGCCGGCATCCATTCCGTGCGACAGCTGGTCGAGTTCTCCGAGAATGACTTGCTCAACATCCGTAACTTTGGTGCGAAGTCCATCGAAGAGGTCAAGGACAAGCTGATCTCGATGGGCCTCAACTTGAAGCAGTAATAGGGGAGATAAACGATGAGGCATAACGTTAAGGGCCGTAAGCTGGGCACCGATTCCAGCCATACCAAGGCTATGAAGAAGTCCCTGGTGGCCGCTCTGTTCACGAACGATCGCATCAAGACGATCGAGTCGCGCGCCAAGGAGATCCGTCCTGACGTCGACAAGATCATCACCTGGGCGAAGAGGGGCGACCTGCATTCCCGCCGCCTCGCCATCGCCGCGCTCGGCAACAAGGAGCTCGTGCGCGAGGTCTTCGAGAAGGTCGCGCAGGGCATGTTCCAGGATCGTCAGGGCGGGTACACCCGCATCTACAAGCTCGGTCCCCGCAAGGGCGACAACGCCCCCATGGTGATCATGGAGCTCTGCACCGAACCGGTGCGCAAGAAGGCCGACAAGACCGCTCCTGCGGCCGCCAAGCCGGCCAAGGCCGAGGCTCCGGCCGCCGAGAAGGTGCCTGTCGATGCCAAGGATGAGGCTCCGGCCTCCGACGCGGAAGAAGCCGTCCAGGCTCCCGCGGAGGAAGCTGCTGCAAAGGAAGCTCCCGTCGAAGAGGCGGCCGATAAGGCTGATAAGGCTGCTGCGGAAGAGGCGGCCGAGGCGCCTGCCGAAGAGGTTGCCGCCGAGGAGAAGAAGGCCGAATAGCCTTCATGCGAATCGCATGCGCGAAGGGGCTGCAGCGTCCGCTGCAGCCCCTTTCCCATATTCGGAGCCGCATGCGCCTTCAGGGCGTCCTTCGGGACGCTCTTTTCGTCTGAGTGGTAGGATGGATGAAGCAGCATAATCGCATGCGTACGAGGAGGTTCGCCATGACCGAGATCGGGAAGTTCATCAACGAAGCGATCGATAAGGCTCAGGAATTCGCGGGAGACGTCAAGGTCGCCTCGGACAAGGTCATCGACCAGATTCAGGAAAGCGCCCCCGAAGTGGTCGACAGCGCCATCGATAAGACGCGCGATCTCGTGGATCACGCGGTCGATGCTGCTCCCGGCATGATCGACGACGCCAAGGACGCGACCGATAAGGCGATCGATGCCGCCAAGAACATCGGCGACCATATGGCCGACGCAGGCAAGGCGGTCGCCGAGAAGGTCACGAGCACGGTCAAGCCTGCAACGAAGCCCGTTCCCGCAGAACCCGTGGTTGGAGAAGACGCTGACGCGTAACGGACGACGGATGCTTGGCGGGGCGGCATGAACGAACGCCGGCATATCGACGCTCGCTACGCGATCGCATGGTCCTTCTGCTTCTCGGTCGGGGTGCTGTCGACGCATGGATGGCGGGGGTTGGGCGCATTCGCCCTCATGCTCGCGGGTGCCTGCATCGCTTCGCGCGCGCCGGCGCGCCGGCTCTTCGCGTCTTCCGTCCCCGTGCTCATCCTCGCCCTCTTCGTCGTCGGGGCGCATGCTTCGACCGATCCTATCGAAGGCGCCCGTTACGCTGCGAAGGCGTATCTGCTCGCGCTCGGCGCCATTGCGCTCGTGCTGGCCTGTCCCCCGGATTCCATCGCGGCGGCTATGGAGCGCTTCGCCGCGCCCCTCAGGCGGTTCCGTCTTCCCGTCGACGACTTCTGCATGATGACGTCCATCGCGCTCGGGGCTATCCCCGATTTGCATATCCAGCTTGCCCGCCTGGTCGCAGCGCAGGCTTCCCGCGGCGCGGCGTTCGATGCAGGGCCTCCTCATGCGCGCGTGCTCGCCTGGGGGCGTGCGTTCGTCGCGCTGGTCGTCGTCGCCTTCCGAAGAGCCGCGACGCTGGCGGACGCCATGGAGGCCCGATGCTTCGGCGCCGGCGTCCGCAGCAGCATACGGCTCTCGCGAAGCGATCCGGCTGCCGTCGCGCTCGCCGTCGCGGGTGGCGCCGCGATGCTCGCGTGCGGCATCTTCCTCTAGCAACCTGATAGAATTTTCCTGTCGTGATAATCCGAGCAAGGAGGCTTCATCCTATGAGCGTCGTTTTCGATGTCTACGGTCGCGAGGTTCTTGATTCCCGCGGCAACCCGACCGTCGAAGTTGAGGTCACGTTGGACGACGGCACCTTCGCCCGCGCGATCGTTCCGTCCGGCGCTTCGACCGGGGCTTTCGAAGCCGTCGAGCTGCGCGATGGCGATAAAGGCCGTTACCTGGGCAAGGGCGTCAAGACCGCCGTCAATCACGTGAACGACGAAATCGCCGAGGCCATCGTCGGCATGGACGCCGACGACCAGCGCGCCCTCGACGCCGAGATGCTCGAGCTCGACGGCACGGACAACAAGGGCGCCATGGGCGCGAACGCGATCCTGGGCGCATCGCTCGCCGTGGCGCGCGCCGCCGCGGAATCCGCCGATCTGCCGCTGTACAAATACCTGGGCGGCGTGAACGCGCACCTGCTTCCCACGCCCATGATGAACATCCTCAACGGCGGCGTGCATGCGGACAACAACGTCGACTTCCAGGAATTCATGATCATGCCGGTCGGCGCCTCGTCGTTCGCGGAGGCCCTGCGCTGGTGCTCCGAGATCTATCACGCGCTCAAGCGCGTCCTGCATGAAGCCGGGCTCGGCGGCGGCGTCGGGGACGAAGGCGGCTTCGCTCCGAACCTCAGGACGAACGAAGAGCCCTTCGCCTACATCATCCAGGCGTGCGAGGAAGCAGGCTACAAGCCCGGCGTCGACATCCTCTTCGCGATGGATCCGGCATCCACCGAGTTCTACGATGCCGAACGCGGCCGGTACGTGCTGGCGGGCGAAGGCGTCGAATACACGAGCGAGCAGATGGTCGATTACTGGGAGGCGTTGGTCGACAAGTATCCGATCGTCTCCATCGAAGACGGCATGGCCGAAGAGGACTGGGAAGGCTGGAAGATGCTGACCGATCGCATCGGCGATCGCGTCCAGCTCGTCGGCGACGATCTGTTCGTCACGAATCCCGACCGTCTTGCGCGCGGCATCGAAACGGGCGTCGCGAACGCCATCCTGATCAAGGTGAACCAGATCGGCACGCTGACCGAGGCGCTCGATGCCATCCAGATGGCCAAGCAGGCCGGGTATGCCTGCATCATCAGCCATCGTTCCGGCGAAACGGAGGACACCACGATCGCCGACCTCTCGGTTGCCGTGAATGCGGGGCAGATCAAGACCGGCGCGCCGTGCCGCAGCGATCGCGTCGCGAAGTACAATCAGCTCATTCGCATCGAAGAGGAGCTGCATGCCACGGCTCGTTACGCCGGTCTCGGGGCGTTCTACAACATCGACGCCTCCGAGCGCTGACGCGCGGCGGGTCCGTCGAGCCTATCGATCGAAGATGAAGCCGGCCTTCGGGAAGAGGGTCGGCTTCGTTGCGCTACAGCATGTATAGCCCGCCACGGTATGCATAACCGTTGGCTCGACGCTGCGGGCGCCCCTTTCTCCCATCAGGGTATTCGAATGCGTAAACCTGTAATAAATCTAGAAAATATGCATATAGATGCAAGAAATATCGAAAAATCTAGCGTTTCATGCATACCGCGCAACCGTCTCCGTAGTATTGTGTAGCAAGCCGCGAAGCGCATGATGCGCGTGCGCCGTCTGCAGGGTCTGCCGATTCGCCGATCCGGCGGGCGCGCATGCAGTGCGAAGAGGGCGCGGCAGGATGCACCATTCGTCTCATTTCGAAGAAAGTGGGTTTTCAGCATGGCAGATAGGGAAGGCTTGCGGGTCAACGACCCTAATGGCCTGGGGATGCCTCATCTCATCGCCGCCATCGTCACGGCGGTCGTCGGCGGCGGCGTGTTCACCATGGTCGGCGACATGGCGCATTCCGGCGCGCATACGGGCGCGGTGCTCATCGCCTGGCTCATCTGCGGCATCGGCGTGTTTGCGCTCATGATGTGCTTCTACGGGCTCAATAGGTTCAAGCCCGAGCTGACGGGCGGCATCTACAGCTATGCGCGTGCGGGCTTCGGCAAGTTCATGGGTTTCGTCTCGGCATACAGCTACTGGGTCAGCGCCTTCATGGCCACGGTCTCCTATACGGTGCTCCTGTTCGCGGCGATCGGGTACTTCTTCCCGGTCTTCGGAGAGGGAAACAACCTTCCGTCCATGATCGGCGCTTCCATCATCGTCTGGATCTGCTGGTTTCTGGTCACGCGCGGCGTGAAGGAAGCGGCTTCGGTCAATATCGTGACCACGATCGCCAAGATCGTCCCGATCTTCGTCGCGCTGTTCGCCATCATCTTCGCCATGAAATTCGACCCGCAGATCTTCATGAGCAACTTCTGGGGCACCGCCGACGGCGCATTCAACGGCGGGGATGTGTATAACCAGATCGTAAGCGTTATGAGCGTCACGCTCTGGGTCTTCTTGGGCGTCGAGGGCGCGGTGGCCATCTCCGGCCGCGCCAAGTACTCCAAAGACGTCGGCCGCGCGACCGTCGTCGCCTTCGTGTGCATCTTGGCGCTGTACCTGATGATTTCCATCCTGTCCATGGGCGTTCTGACGCAGGAAGAGCTCGCCGAGCTCCCGAACCCGGCGCTCGCGGGCGTGCTCGAGGCCGTCGTGGGTCCGTGGGGCGCCATGCTCGTCAACGCCGGCGTTGCGCTTTCGCTGCTCGGATCCATGCTCGGCTACACGCTGCTTTCGTCCGAGAGCGCTTTCGAAGCCGCCGAGCAGGGTGTCCTGCCGGTCCAGTTCGCCAAGCACAACGACAAGGGTGCACCGATCTTCACCGTCACGCTGACGTGCGGCATCGTCGAGCTCTTCCTGATCGCGACGATCTTCTCGGCATCCACCTACCAGTTCTTCTACAACGTCTCGTTGTCGCTGATCCTCATCCCGTACTTCTTCAGCGCGTTCTACTTCGTTTTCGTGACGTTCAAGAAAGACGGCATTGACGGCCTGAGTGCAGGGCGTATCAACTTCTACCGCGTGATCGCGATCATCGGCGCCATCTATTCGATCTTCCTGATCTATTCCGGCGGCCTTGCGTACTTCATGATCACGACGATCTTCATCGGTCCCGGTCTTGCGCTCTACATCCTGGGCGAGAAGCAGCGCAACGAGCCTATCCTGCCGAACGTGGGCGACAAGATCATGGCGGCTGTCATCGTGATCTTCTTCTTCATCAGCGTGTATTGCATCGCGACAGGGATCATCGTTCCCTAAGCGCAGGCATTCCACGAGCATTGCATGCCCGGGCCTCGATTCTGAGGCCCGGGCTTTTCTGTGCGTTCGGGGGTGGATGCTATCACGGCCACGTTCGTCGCCGACCTGTTTTCGGCTTTTTCTGCGCGTTCAGGGGCGGGGTGCGGCGTCCATTCGTTCGCTTCATGGATCCCCGGCTTCGAGGAACCGGTTCTTCCCGATCGTCGCTCCGTCCCGCTCGTTTTAGGGAATTCCTCGCGTGCGCAGCGAGAAACCGTGCGGGCTGATACCATAAAGGGGTTACGCGGCGCAATCACGGCATCTTAACGCACCACGCCATCAGGAGTTCTTACTATATGCCAACGAACAGGGATAACGTTATTTCCTTCGATGAAGCGCATGCGCGCCGCCGACGCTCGTCGCGCGCGGGCGCCCGTGCGCCGGAGACGCCGGCGTTCGACGATGGCGGGATCCCAGCCGATTTTTCCTCCGCGTACGAGGATGCGGGTGCGGGTTCTTCGCGTTCATCGGCGCGCTCATCCATCGCCGGCGCCGACGGCACCCCTCGTGCGGCGCTGTATTCCGGCAACGCTTCCTCCGACACCGAGACGAAGCGCCGCCGGCGCAGCAAGGAACGGGCGTCGCGCATGTTCGACAGGCAGTTCGGATCGGACGATGCGCCCGCATCGTCGTCTCGTGCGGCCCTCTATCGCGGCGAGCTCGGGCGTTCCCATCGCCGCGCGATAAGCGAGCTCGATGGGGATCCGTCGCGCGCGCGGGCCTCCTCGTCGCACCTTGCCTCGCGCACCGCACGTCGAGACGGACCGCCGGCCCTATTCATTGTCGCAGTCGTCGTCGGCGTCGTCGCGTTCGCCGGCCTGTTCCTGTATTCCCCGGCGAAGAGCCTCTATACGCAGGTCCGCGACGAGCAGCGGGCCGAAGCCGAGTACCAGGCCGTCGTCGAGCGCAACGAAGCCATGACCGACGATATCGAGGCGCTCAAGACCGACGAGGGCATCGAGGACGAAGCGCGCTCGCAGCTCGGATGGGTGTCGGAAGGCGAGGAGGCGGTCGTGGTCAAGGGGCTTGACGACAAGAAATCCGCCAACGCGAACGACGCCGTGCATTCCGCCGTCGTCTCGTCCGAGGTGAAGGCGCCGGCAACATGGTATTCGCCGTTGCTCGACAAGATGTTCGACTATCCGTACGGCCCTGACGAAGGCGCATCCGATACGGATGCGTCCTCCCCGTCATCCGGCTCGTAGGGCGCCGCATGCCCGCCATCGCGCAGCAAGACCGAGGAGCACGCATGAGAATCGCAGCCATCGATATCGGGACGGTCACGAGCCGGCTCTTCATTGCCGATGTGGATGCATCCGGCGTTCGTCCCGTCGAACGCATGAGCGTCATCACCAACCTCGGCGAGGGCGTCGATGCCACGGGCCGTCTGTCCTCAGAGGCGATCGATCGCACGATCGGCCGAATCGCGCAGTACCGTCGGAGAATCGACGCCTGCGGAGAAGAGGGCGTTCCGGTCGATCGGGTGGTGGCCGTCGCCACGAGCGCAAGCCGCGACGCCGAGAACTCCGCCGATTTCGCGGCGCGCCTCGAAGGCATCGGCATCACGTTGAGCGTCATCCCCGGCGAACGCGAAGCGGAGCTTTCGTTCCTCGGCGCCGCGAACGGGTATCGCGGGCGCAACGTCGCCGTGGTCGACATCGGCGGCGGATCGACGGAGGTCGTCTTCGGGCGTGCCGAAGGCGCTCCCGACCAGATGGTTCCGCATGTGAACATCAGCGCGCGTCGCTCGTTCGACGTAGGCTGCCGCCGCATGGCCGAACGCTTCCTCGCGGACGATCCCCCTGCGCCGCGACAGATCGCGGACGCGCGTGGATGGGTGGAATCCGAGATGGCGGATTTCCTGCGCGCATCGCTGCGGGCCTGCCCGATCGACGAGCTCGTGGCCGTGGCGGGAACGCCGACGAGTGTCGTCGCGGTACGGGATCGTCTGGTGCCCTACGATCGGGAACGCGTGCATGGCGCAGTCGTGACCAGGGACGAATTGGAGAAGGTCTCGCGCGATATGTGCGCGCTCACGCTCGAGGCGCGCATGCGCGTTCCGGGCCTGCAGCCGCAGCGCGCCTCGGTCTTTCCCTCGGGGCTCGTGATTCTCTCCGCCGTGATGGATATGCTCGGTGCGCGCTCGTTCCGCGCAAGCGAAGCCGATCTGCTGCTCGGCATCGTCTTGGACGCCGCGCGCGGCCTTGGCGAGATTCGTGCAGACTTCCGCATGGCGTGAAAGGCACGGCCCTCCTTTGCTATCATGGCCTTTTGTCTGGCATGATGCATGCGGGAGCGTGGCGGAATCGGCATACGCAGAGGACTTAAAATCCTTCGCCTTCGGGATTGTGGGTTCGAGTCCCACCGCTCCTACCATATAGAGATGAACAGGGAGAACGTCGAACAACGGACGTTCTCCCTGTTTGTTTTCCGTGCTGTTCGATTGGCCAAAATTGACCGAATGCAGAGCAACCCATAGGAATCTGACGGAATCCGACATAAGACGGCAGGTATCGTACATTTACAGGTCGAGCGCGCCCGACCTATCCGTCATGAGCGTTAAGCTGCCCCTGAGCAGCCGGCCGTCGTGGTCGATGAGGTATACCTTTCCTCCCTCGACGATGGCGGTGGACGTCGCCATCGCGCCCGAGGATCGCAGGTAGTACCAATCGCCGGAGGACTTGGTCCAACCGGTCATCATGGCCCCCCAGGTGCCGTCGTGCGCCTCGTTGAATCGATACCACTCGCCGCCGATCTCCTGCCAGCCGCTCAAGATACCTTCGTTGCCGGCGTAAAACCACCTGCCGTCTGCCTTGAACCATCCGGTGACCATCTTGCCGAAAGTGCCGTCATGGTTCTGGTTAAGGTAGTACCACCGCTTGCCGCGCTGCAGCCATCCGGATCGCAGCCAGCCGCTCTCATCGAAGAAGTACCACTCGCCGTCGATCTTCTCCCAGCTGGTGGAATAGCTCCCGTCGCCGTGGTCATACCACCAGCTCTTGCCGTCCTTCGAGGACACCCAGCGGGCGTCCGCCGAGAAGTCGGGGCGTCCGATGATCGTGGTCACGGCATAGGAGCGGGTGCGGCGCACGACCTTGCCTCCGTTGCCCTGGGAGCCTGACGAACCGGACGAGGTGTTGCCTTCGATGGTGACGAGGTACGATCCAGTGTTCTCCTCGACGATGCCGACATGGTCGTCCTCGCCGTCGCGCTGCCAGTCGAAGAGCACGACGTCCCCCGGCTCGGCGTTGCGGGAGCTGTAGTCGTCGTCGGCGGATTCAATGCGGTTATGGATGGACGGGCAGTAGGTGTCGGGCAGCCACTCGACCTTGACGCCGGCGCGGTCGAAGACCCAGCTGACGAACATGGCGCAGTAAGGGACGCCGCTGTTCGCAAGCCAGGCGGGGCCGTACTCCTCCGCATACCATCGGCCGTACTTGGTGCCCGTCTCGGGGTCGTCCCATCGGCTGTAGCCGATCTGGCCGCGGGCGACCGAGAGCAGGGTGTCGACGCTAGGCACGGCCGGCCTCCTGCGCATCGTGGAAGGCCTGTTTGCCCCGATAGCCTTCGAGCTGCCAGATACGGCGTTTGAGAGCCTCCACGCATTGGTGAACGCCGAGGTCGCGGTCGTACTCGGCGGGGTCGATGCATCCCGAGCTCTCGACGAGGACATAACCGTTGGGGAGCTGCATCGTGACGACGGTGCAGCATCCGAACTCGTCGTAGACGTGGACAGGGGAGCTTTCGATGATCTCGTCGATCGCGGATTCAGGGATTTTGTTCGTTGCCATATTACAGGTCGCCTCCGTCTTCTTCGTGGGCAGGCGCTTCGGCGACGTCGGGGACGTCGTGGGTGTCCTGGTCCATGACTTCTTCCTGGGTCGGTTCCTTCTTCTCTTCGTCCATGGTTCCTCCTAGTTCTCTTCGAGGAGCTTCAAGGCGTTGACCCATTTCAGCTCCATGAGTGCGATCGCGTAGGCGAGGTCTGGCATCGCGGCGCCGTCGGGGAACATGGCGTGCATCTTCTCCTGCACCTCGGAATCGCGGATAGGCGTGCGGTGGACGCCGTCGTCGTGGTAGGCCACGATCTCGTCTTCCATGCTCGCCCTCACTTCCTGCGCGTCATCGACAGGACGAACGTCAAGAACAGCGGCGTCCCGACGATGATGCCCATCCATACCATGAACATGGTTCCGTTATCCATCCGAATCCCCTTCCTCGAGCCCTACTCCAACCTGAAGGCCGCGAAGAAGAACGCGGCCGACAGGAGGAGCAGTGTCGCTGCCGGCAGCACCTCTACTAGTCTTCGACGATCGGGGAGGCCGGCGCGTCCTTGAGCTCGGGCAGGCCTGCAAGGCTGGTGAGCAGGGACAGGACGCCTGCTGCGACAGCGGTCGAAGCCACGATGGCCCAGCTGACCTCGCCGAGCGTGAATGCCGTGGTCGGAAGCGTCGCGACGGCGGTCTGGGCCATCGTCTTGACGGCGCGCACGCCCGCCGCCGCGAACCATTTCTTGTCGATCTTCATATCCGTTCCTTTCTCTAGTCCTTGGTCGGGAGGTTCATCGCCTCCCCATAGAGGGTCGTGGCGACCCCGTTGCCGTCGAGGCCGTGGTACGCGCCGTAATTGCGCGTCAGGACCTCTTTGTCCATCGTGGTCGCGCTCCCGCGCGCCATGACCTCGTGATGCGCCCGCAGGATCTCGCTGCGCAGGAGGGAGCGGACGCCTGCGGCGAGCGCCGCGTCCCTCTCCTCCCGCTCCCTGCGGTCCTCGTCGTGCTGCTTGCGCTGGGCCTTGACCCAGGCGCGGAAGGCGCCCGTGAGCGCCGTCACGACGGCCGTGAGCACGGCCAGGAGCAGCTTCACGACCGCGTCCGTCCCGATGGGGGAGATGAACCATTCGAGCATCCCGCGCCTCCCCTAGTAGATCGCGTAGACGCCGCGAAGCGTGAACGTGCAGTTGTCGCCCTCGTCGTTGCCCGTATAGCCGACCATGCGGTCGGCGTACAAGTACAGGTACTTGTACGCCCACGTCGCGCCGCCGTCAGAGCGCATGTGGCTCATGGAGAAGTTGATGCCGCTGCCGTAGCTCCACTGGGGGTTCGGCAGTTCGGTCGCGAACCATCCGGTGTTCTCGGTCTTCCAGCCCGTGTCCGTGTTGACGCAGTGCGACCAGAGGAAGACCCACAGCTTCGCGCCCTTGGCGGAGCGCACGAACTTGCGCTGCCCGGCCTGGCCGTCGCCCGCCTTGCCGCCCCACCAGTCGCCCTCCCAGAGCGTCTGCCAGCGCAGGTCGTGGCTACTCTCGAGGTTTGCGATGCGCTCGAGCGCCGACTTGCGAAACTTCGCGTACGGCTCGAGCTCGTCGAACACCGGCACGGGCGTCCTGACGTTGAGCCCCTCGATGGGCAGCCGCCAGAGGGGGAACTCGGCGAGGGAGTCGCCGTCCACGATGCTGCCGTGCGCGAACGACGGGTCGGCGGCCTCTCCGGCCGTGGGCGTGCCCTTGACGACGACGAGGTCCGCGGTCTCGATTCCGCTTCCGTCCCTCTCGTACCGGACGCACACGAGGTCGTTGCGGTTGTATCCGCTCTGGCCGCTGCCGACCGTGAGATCGACGTAGGCCTCGTTGGTGATGTAGCGGTTGTCCATGACGAAATCGCCGGTGCCGATGCGCACGAGGTTCGCCGTCTGCATCGTTGCCGCCATATGTTCCTGGGTGCCGAGCACGTAGCGTCCGCCGCCGGTCGTGCCGGCGAGCAGACGCCCGAGCTGGGACGCCTTGACATGGTCCTTCTTCTGCTTTCCGTACACTACGTCGAGCGCCATGCGCGCCGCCTTCCTGGTTCGCTGCGTCCCCTTTCAGGACGCGATGATGGGGCCTCGGTCACCTGCGGCGCTTAGAGCGAGATCGCGTCTCCGGGCGCTAGGCCGAAGACACCGGCCAGGCTGCCGACGGACAGGCCTTTCGGGACGAGGCCGCTGTTCGCGATGCCGGACGCCCCGTAGTACGTCTTCTCCGCGCCGATGTCGCACACCCAGCTGTCGGAATCGAGCTTCCAGCCGTACTGCCGAGAGTTCGACGTCCTTGTCCAGACGAGGGCGAAGCCGACGGGCTTGTAGCCTTTGAGGTAGGATCCGGTGCAGGACAGCGAGCCGCCGTCCGCGTCGTAGGAGACGGGGAAGGGGTATCCGTTGACCTTCGCCTGACCGAGCACTCCGACGAGCGTCGATGTGTAGACGAACGGGTTTGCCTTGAAGGACGACACGATGCGCGGGGAAGAGCTCGCGAGCGTCTCGGTGCCGTTGCCTTCGTTGTAGATCGTCTGGACGGGCGAGCCGATCCAGGGGGAGCGCAGGTTTGTCTTGTACTCCGGCTTGAGGACGCCCGAGAGCGTCCCCCGCCAGACGGAGCCGTCGATATCGTTGACGTAGATCGGGCCGTCGTATCCCTTGGGGATGCACACGTCCTCGAGCTCGACGTCGCCGCATCCTCGGATGGGCAGGATCCTGCGCACGTAGCCGTTCCACTCCATCACGGCGAGGTTGTTCTTGGCGCTCCATGACGGGTCGTGGGCGAGCAGGTGGTACAGGTAGTCCTTGTCCGCGTCGCATCCCTGGGCGATACCGCTCCCGTCGTATCCGACGAGCCGCTTGAACGGCGTCATGCGCCACGAATCCGGGTTCTCCTTGGCGAAGACCGCCCACTCGTGCGTGTCCGCCACGAGGCCCGCAAGATGAAGACCGCTTCCTGCGTCCGCCACGGCGATGCTCCAGAAATCGTAGGGCAGCCTGTACGTCTTGTACGACAGGTCGGAGCATTTGATGCATGCCATATAGCCGTAGTCCCCGCCGTTGCCGGCGCAGGACGCGTAGAGCCAGCCGTCGAGATGCATCGTCGAGTTGAAATGCCCCGTGAGGGCTATCTCCGTCCGGGAGACGACCGTGCCGTCCGACGTCTTCACCTTGGTGACCGTCGTCGGGCTCGAATCCCCTTCGTGGGACATCATGTAGAGATAGGCTCCGTCGCATGCCATCCCCTGGAAGCGATGCCCGGCGAGGCCGTAGTCGCCGACCTTCGCGACCTGCAGGACCTGGAATTTGTCCTGCGCGGCGCCGAGGTCGGGGTCTCCTTTCTCGCCCTTCTTGCCGGGGTCGCCCTTGGGCCCCGGAGGCCCCTGCGGGCCGGCGACGAGGGTCGCTTCGCCGCTTCCGCCCGTGCCGCCGCCCTGGGACGCCGATGCCGCCGTGCCGCCCGCCTTGTACTCCACGGACGCGCCGGCGTCGGTGATCGTCGCGATCTTGCTTCCGACGGCCGCCACGACCTCGGTTCCCGTGATCGGGTCGATGCCGGGCACGACGTCCCCTATGTCGTAGTCCCAGCCGGGTTCGAGGTCCACCCTCCAGGAGCTGCCGTCCTGGAGCTCTTTGAGCTTCTCCGGCCCCTTCTCGGCGAGCTCGTCGGCGTCGGCATTGCTGTAATCGTAGGTCTGGGCGCGCTCGTCTATGCCCTTGAGCGTCTGCGTCTGGCTTATCCTGCCGCGAGCGTCGGCGTAGTCGTGCCTCACGGTTCGCGAGGCGCCTTCGCCCTTGCCGAGCGATATAAGGTGGTTGAAAGGACGGAAGGCCTTGCTGACGGCGACGTCCGTGCGGTCGGCGTCCGGTCCGTCCGTGTAGTCGGCGACGGGCACGGCGGATAGCTCCACGACGCCGCCGACGCAGCGCACCGAGAGCTTCGCGCCGGCCTTGGCGAGCATCGCCCTGATGCCGGAGTATCCGTCGCAGTAGCGGGGGAAGGAGTGGTCGATCGCGATGCCCGCGGGCTTGTCGGGAGCCCTGAATCGGCCCGAAAGGCCCATACGGGACACGAGGGAGGCGAGCACGGCGTTGGCGTCGCCGGATACGCTCAGATGCTTCTTGCCGGCGTCGGGACAGAGGATCTTGTTCGCGAGGACGCCCGTCCACGTGCGCCCTCGGTACCTCACGAGCCCGTCTTTGGGGTCCGATTCAAGAGAATCGACCACGCCGCCCCACTCGGTGCCGTCCGCGTAGACGAGCGCGCGCTCCTGTATGCGGATCGGGGACGCTATGTCGAGCGAGAGCTCGAAATCGTTGCGCTCGTCGCCCTCTTCGACGTCGAGCCTGAAGCCCCTGAGCTCTCCGACGTCGACATGCGACGCGTCGGTGTAGGTCATGTCCATGGACGGCCTCCTAGCCTATCTCGTAGGGCGCCGCGGCCCTCTCCTCGCGCAGCACGACGTCGAACGAATACGACCCGTTCCAGGCCACCATGCTGTCTCCCTCCGGCACCTTCTCGAAGAGGTAGGAGCCGGACCCCTTGCCGCCGCGCTCCCTCTTCGAGTACGCGTCCTCGACGCGTCCGTCGTCGTGCACGACGCGGACGGAGCGCCTGGCCGAATCGACCTCGAGGCGCGCTCCGTCCGGCACGCCCACGTTCACGCGATGCAGGTTCCCGCCGATGCGCACCTGCGGGCTCGACGCCGGGCCGTAGACGCGCCACAGCCAGTCGCAGGAGGACATCCCGTCATTGCTCACGGAGCGCGCGCCGGATTCGGCCATGAAGTCGAACTCGAAGTCGAAGTCGAAGTCGACGCCGCCGCTCTCCTCCACGGCGGGCTTGAACCTGACCTCCGTCTCGCGCGTCCATACGGGGGACTCCACGAGGAGCGTCAGCTCGAATTCCGCGTAGCGGTCGTCCATCCAGTAGCTCGTCGGCTCGCCGCCGATGATCCAGCAGCGCAGGTGCCAGCCCTCCGAGCCGACTTCTAGCCTTCCTGGCTCGGAGGCCGCGACGTCGGGCTCTCCGATCGCGAGAAGGCGGTTGCGCAGCGCGATGCCCTCCTCCGCGGTCGCCGCCGCTATGCCGACGGGGAACGTCAGCTCCTTGGGCGCCCCGCGCGAGAACGACGCGACTTTGCCCGACGCCGCGCCCGTCGAGTAGTGCCACCGCCAGTCGCGCAGCTCGTGCTCGAGATAGTGGAGCGCGCCCCCGCATCCGAGCTCGATGCTCTCGCCGCGGAGGTTCGTATACGCGATCCTCGTGTTCATGCGCTGTTAGCCTCCTTCACCAGGCGGCCGAACTCGCGCCTGTTGTATCTGATGTCGACGGGGCGGCCGACGGCCTCCTCGACCGCCTTCAGCCCGTCCTCGATCCTGCGCGCGGCCTCCGCGAGGGCGGTCTCGCTGCCGGACGCCCCTTCCCGACGGGTGCGGTACGCGTCCGCGCCTCGCGATGCGGACAGCGACCCCTCGAAGCCGAGGGCTCCGCGGGAGAAGGACGGCATCGGAACGTTCATCGGCACGTCGAGGCCGTCCGCGCCGTCCTTGGCCTTCGCCGCGACGTCCTCCATTGCGCGCCCCATCGCCTTGACGGCGAGCCTTCCCGTATCGCCGATGCCGTCGGCTAGGCCGCGCATGAGGTAGCCGCCCATGTCGGCCATGACGGTCGAGGGGGAGTGGATGCCGAAGAAGCTCTTGAGGGCCTCGAGCGCGTTCGAGCACACCTGCTGGATCTTCGAGCGGACCCAATCCGCGCCGTCCGAGATGCCATTGACGACGCCGCGGATCAGGTCGCGACCCGCGCTCGCCATCTGCCCGACGAAGCCCGTGACCGCGCTGCGGGCCTGGCCGAGGAGGCTTGTGACGGCGCTCCTCAGCGCGCCGACGATCTTGGGCACCGCGTCCACGATGGCGCGGAAGAGCGTCAGGGCGGCGCTCCCGAGCGAGCCGACGAGGGTCGGGATGTACGACACGAGCGTCATGATCGCCTGGCCGGCGGCCGCCAGGAGCGCCGGGATGATCTGCGGCAGGGCCTCGACGATGGCGACGAACAGCTGCACCGCCCCGTCCATAAGGGCGGGGATGAGCGTCGGCAGCACGTCCACGAGAGCCTGGATGACCGTCGGGATGCATTCCACGAGCGGCGGGATGATCTCGGGCAGCGCCTCGACGAGCGCCATGAACAGCGCGACCGCGCCCTCCACGAGCACGGGGATGAGCGTAGGCAGGACCTCGGCCAGGGACGTGACGAGTGTCGCGACGCCTTCGGCCAGCTGCGGCAGGACCTCGGGCAGGACGGCGGCTACCGCGCCGACGAGTGCGGTTACTCCTTCCAGAAGCTGCGGCAGCAAGGTGGGCAGCAGGCCGGCGATCGTCGTGACGAGCGTCGTGACGCCCTCGATGAGGACGGGCGCGAGCTGGGGGATCAACGTCGACATCAGCTCCGCCATGTGCGTCATGTGCTCGGCCATGTATCCGATGAGTCCTTCGAGGGCCTGGGAGACGATCTCCGACAGCCCCGAGAATGCGGTAGACATCGCGCCGGACACGTCGGACGCGCCGGCCACGGCGTCCTTGAGGGCCGCAAGGGAATCGACCGCGCCGCCCACCCAGTCCGCGACCTTGGAGAACGCAGGCCCGAGGACGTCGGACAGCAGGTTCGCAGTCCCCGTGATAGCGGGCTGCACCTTCTCGATGATCTCCGAGAGGCCGCCGACCACGGTCGCCTGCAGGTTGCCGAAGGCGCCCTCGAAGGTCGTCGTCGAGGTCGCGGCCTCCTCGGCCATGTCGGTCATGCCCAGGTCCATGATGGCCTGATTGAATTCCTCGGCGGTGATCTCGCCCTTCTCCATCGCCTCGCGGAAGTTCCCCGTGAAGGCCCCGTTCTTCTCCATTGCCTCCTGGAGCTTGCCGGAGGCGCCGGGAATGGCGTTCGAGAGCTGGTTCCAGTTCTCCGTGGTCAGCTTGCCGGCGCCCGCCGTCTGGGTGAGCACCATGCCGACCGACTTGAAGGTCTCGGCGTTGCCGCCGGCCACGGCGTTGAGGTTGCCGGCGGCCTCGGCGAGCTTGTCGTAGTTCGGGACCGAGTTCGCGGCGAGCTGGGCCGTCACGTTCTGGATGTCGGACAGCTCGTAGACGGTCTTGTCGGCGTACTCCTTCGTGCTCTTCGTGAGGGCGTCGATCTGCTCGGTGCCGAGGTCCGCGAAGTCGAGCGTCTGCTTGAACTTCTGCGTCGCGTCCGTCGCGGCGCCGGCCTCCTTCACGAGCTGGCCGAAGCCGACGGCGGCGGCCAGGCCGGCGAGCGCGCCGGCGGCGGCCTTGAACGCCTGCCCCATTCCTCCCGCGCTTTTGCGGGCCTCGCCCTCGAGGCGGGAGAGCGACTTCCTGTACTCGCTCTCGTCGCCTGTTATATCGATGACGACCTTGCCGTCGGCCATGGTCATACCCCGAATCTAACGGTCCTGTTCTCCTTTCTCTCCTCCTCGGTGCGCGCGGGCAGCATGGCCCGCGCCTTCCCCTCCATGACCCGGCGTCTCTCCTCGCCCTTCAGCCTGCTCTCGTCGGCGGTCCTCACCGCCATGAGGCGCATGCTCTCGCTCTCATCCGGAAGCCCGCAGAACAGGCTCCAGAACCGCCACCAGTGCATGCGCAGCCCCGCGTCGGTCATGTCCATGCCGTAGTACCGCTGGAAGTCGGCCACGACGAACGCGGCGTCCCACCCCCAGTCCCACGAGCGCCGCCTGCTCGCACGCCTCTCCTGGGCCGTCATGGGACGTTCGGGGCGGCCCATCCGCATGAAGCCGACCGCCGCACGGACGGCCTCCTCCGGAGCGGCCAGGGCGGCCTCGTACGGGCTTCTCTCCTCGCCCTCGGCGGCCGTCCTCGGGTACGCCGCGTCGAGCAGCAGCCCTCCGGCCATGCCTTCGGGCACCTCCGGGTCGTCCATGAGCATCTGGACGCGCACCCAGACGCGCCAGTCGGTGCGTATGCGAACGAAGGCCCCGCCGAGCTCGACGCCCGACGGGGCCCCGTACAGCAGCACGTTGGGCCTCACGGCCTTAGCCTTCGTCGCCGATCGGCTTGGACAGCGCCGCGATGCGCTTCACGGACTCGTCGATGTCCCGCCTGGACCCGTCGGCGACTTCGTTGATGCGCTCGAAGACGTAGGCGAGCATGCTCGCCTCCATGGTCACGTTAGGCTTGCGCCCCTTGAAGACGGCATCCGCCGCCTCGTCCCCGATGACCGACCTGATGACGCCGCGCAGCTCGGCGGACATGGCGAGCATCGGCTTACCGCCCGCCTGCGCCTTCGCGTAGTCGAAGGCCTGCATCCTCTTCGCGGCTCCCTGCAGCCTGTCGGTCGTTTCGGCGTCGCCGATCTCGACCTCGCACGGGATGCCAAAAATCTCGAACTGCGCCTTCGGCGCGCTCCACTCGAAGTTCATCGCTCCTCCTTTACCGGCTTATGCCTGGGTGAATTTCTTGGTCGCCGAATCGAACGTGCCGTGCGTCCAGGACGCGTCCTTCATCGCGAGCGTCCCCTTGAGCTTCAGAGGCTCGCCCTGGCTGTTCTTGTCGAGCTGCTTGGGCGTGAGCAGGAAAAGCGCCTGCTTGGCCTTCTGGGCGGTCTTCTCGCCGTCCCAGGTGAAGACGCGCGTGACCTTGACGGGGATGTTCGTCTCGTCCTCGTGCGCGATGAGCCAGGAGTCGAGCGCGTTGTTGCGGTAGGCGTCCTTCTCGTACTCGATGCTGCCCTTGTTGGCCAGAACGTAGGTCGGCGCGACCTTCACGTCGATGTAGGATGGCTCGTAGGTCACTTGGTCGTCGCCGCTCTCCCAGGAGAGCAGGTTGGTGACCTTGACGTTGGATTCTGCCCCGCCCTGGCCGAGGTCCATGTAGTCTTCCAGTTCGTCGCCCCAGATGGGCTCCTCCGTATCGGCCATGAGGCCTCCTTTCATCGGATGATCTGCTTGTATTTCACTTCAAAAGTCACCTGCCAGTCCTCGAATCTCTCGGTGCGGCCCAGGCAGGTTGGCACGGTCTGCTGGCGGCCGCCGGGCGTGCGGAAGGCCGAATAGCCGTCCATGGAGAGGGCGGCGTTCTCGAAGGCGTCGGCGAATCGCTGCAGCCAGGCATGGGCGTCCAGGCTGTCCTGTTCGGAATCGCAGGCGACGCGAAGCGTTGCCGAGAAGGGGAAGTTTCGAATGGCCTCGCCGCTGATGTAGCGGCGCTCCACGGCGTCTGACGAGGTGGGCTTGAGCATGAGCCTCGGCATCTCGCCTGGCTCGGCGGTCAGCTCCTCGAACGCGACGTGGCACGGGGGTTTCATCGCCCCCGCTATCGCCTCGGCGGCGTCGAGCGTGAGCTCCGCCACCTTCGGGTCGTACGCCGTCTGCCCGCTCATCTTCCGACCGCCTCCTTCGCCGCCATCTCCGCCTCTTTGGCCCATATCGCGCCGTGCGCGGCCTTCGCGGCGTCGAACCACCTCGTCGTCGTGCCCGGCGTCGTCTTGCGCGGGCATCCGTAGTACTGCGGCCGGGCGTAGGGCACGGCCGCGCTGCCGTACTTGAGGGACGCCTTGCCCGGATCGCTCTCGGTCTCCGCGCTGCGGCGCAGATCGCCCGTGAGGTAGGGCACGTACGGCTCGCTGTCGCGCCTCGCGGCCATGACGTACGCCGCGAGCGCCGCCTTCTTGGCGACGCCGCCTTCGGCCTCGGCCTTCTCCGTCTGCACCTTCTCGACCCTGACGGTCACGCTCATCGTGCGGTCGCCTCCCAGTGGTGCGGCTGCGCACCGCCGAGGAAGACGGGGTCGCACGAGACGACCTCGAGCGCGGAGGACGGCGGGGACGTGTCAGGGCGCAGCCCGAGGGCGACGCGGTCCCCATGCCTCAGAGGCGGCTCGGCGTCGCGGCAGGCGAGGATGATGTCGGCGCGCCACGAAGCAGCGTCGCCCGCGATGCCCGCGGAAGTCTCCCTCGTCTCGTCCCAGCGACACCGCGTCACGATGCTCCGCGTCCAGGACGCGGAGCGCCCTTCGAGCGTCTTGCGCCATGCGGTGAGCTCGTTCGGGGTCATCCTCGGGTTCACGGCGCCTCCTACAGCCACGTGCACGCCAGCCGGCTGCCTGCCAGCTCGCGCTCGATCGCGGACGCCACGCCCATGGCCTCCGCGTCGGCGAACGTCTCCGACGCCTTGCCCGCGCTGTAGCTCATCACGGCGGGGGAGTCCACGGCCTCGACCGCCGCGCACACGGCTCGGCGGTAGCGCGTCAGCTCGGGCTCCTCCAGGGCGTCGACGTCGAAAAGCGCAAGCCTCTGGCGCACGCGTGAGCGGGCCTGGGGCAGGGCGGAGGAGAACCGGCCCTCGCCGATCCCCTCGTGCCCGCCCAGATACTCCGTCCGATACCACTCGTATGTGGGCTCCGGTGCCACGTTTAAGCGGTCTTCTCGTGGAACACGCCGGCCGCGCGCGTCGCCTTGAGCGCCGTGCCGCAGACGAACTCGACGGAGCCCTCATGCACCGCGCCCTCGGCCTCGAAATTCGGCGTGTAGACGCGCAGGCCGTTGCCGCCGTCGAGGGTCACGCCGTGGAACTCGGACATGCCGAGGCAGACGGCGTAGATGTCGCCGTCCGCGACGACGGGCTTGCCGTCCTTCGCGCCCGGGCCGAGATCCTCGACCGCGATGCCGGCGAAAATCGGATAGACGACGCCGGCATCGGAGGTCTGCGTCTGGTACTGGCCGAGGACGTTCGCGATGGTGCCGAGCTTCGCTTTCGTGTTCGCGTTGACGAGCAGCATGTCGGGCGTGCGCGTGAGCGACGCGAGCCAGAGGTTGAACTCGTAGGCCCATTCGAGCGCGTTCGCCTTGATGCTCGCGAAGGTCTTCGTGTCGACGGTCGCCGTCTTCTCGGTGCTGGAGTTCTTCAGCGCGGTCTTCAGGCCGTCCCACTTGTTCGCGGCCTTGGTGCCGTTGATGACGGCGTCGTTGAAGCTGCGGATCGTCGCCTTACGTTTTTCTTCGAGCTGCATGACCACCTGGTCGACGGGGGCGCCGGAGGAGGCGTTCGCGGTCACGCGGTCGATCTTGTAGGAGCCGCCGAGGATGCCGAGGTCCGTGGTCACCTTCTCGGTCTCCGCCTCACTCGCCGCGAACTCGGCGTTCAGCTCGCGCCATGCGGCGGTCGAGGCCGTCTTGACGCGGTTGTAGCCGTACGTCAGGTTGCTCCCGCCGTTCGCGCTCACGCAGTCGTCGAAGGTGAGACGGTCGAGCAGGAGGCTGTTCGCCTGGAGCTCGGAGATGACGCCCTGGGCGATCTTGTCCGAGGTGCCGGCTTTAAGTTGTGCCAGAGTCACTGCCATGTCAGTTCCCTTTCTTCTTGAACGCCGCGGCCACGCCGTCGGCGATGCTTCCCACGGGCTTGTCGTCGGGGGCCGAGCTCCCGGATGCGCCCGTCGATACGGTCGGCGGCTTCTCCGCCGCCTTGAAGAGATACGGATGCTTCTCGGCGAGGGCCTTGACGTCGACGCCCTCGAGCGTCCCGTCCTCGGAGAGCTTCGCGCCTGCCATGTCGATGTGCGCCATGGCGGCAGCGGCGTCGATGCATCCGCCCGTGAGCAGCTCGCGCTCCACGGCCCATCTCTTCGCCTCGTCGGCGTGGCGGGCGATGACGGCCTCGAGGTCGTCGGCGGCCTTGGCCACGGCGCCTTTCGCGTCCCCGTCGTCCCCTGCGGGGGGCTGCGGCGCGATGGCGCGCAGCGACTCCATGATCGGGGTGAGCTGCTTGCCCATCTGCTCGCTCACGATGCGCGCGATCTGCTGCTCCTGGCTGGGCTGCCCCTTGGGGCCGCCCTGCGGCTGCTGCTGTCCTTCGCCCTGGGGTTCGGTCTGCGGCTGTCCGCCGTCCTGGCCCTGCGGCTGCTGCTGCCCCTGCCCCTGGTTCTGGCCTTCGCCTGCTCCGTCCATCCTTGCTCCTTATCGTCGAGTTTGCTCCGGGCTTCACTGCCCGCTGACGTCGCCGCTCTGCGCTCGCGGCATGCGTGTCGGTTCCTCGGGCCTCTGCGCTCGGCCCGTGCGATAAGGGGATGATGCGGCGGCCGTCACCCGGGCACGAGAAAGCCCCGCCGGAGCGGGGCTTGGATGATCGCTATTCGGTTGCGGTCGAGAAAAGTATTACGATTCGATGTCTTCGCGAATCGCCCTGTCCTTGAGCCATGCGGCCAACAGGCGATCGTCGAGGATGCGCTTGGCCGCCTCTTCCTCGGTCTCCGAGGGAAGCCTGTATCTTCGCACGAGCGCAAGCGCATGCATGCACTCGGGATCTTCGTTTATGTAATACGAGTTTTTGGCCATGGGCCTATTGTACCTCCTTGAAAACGTAGGAGAACCCGTACGACGATGCGTTTTTAGACAGCCATCCGTGCAGGGTCTTCCTTATTGCGACGAGATCGCTCCCATGCTTATCAAGGGCGTCGAGGTATGCGGCATCGTATGCCCTCATCAGGCTGCGAGGTTTGCCCTTGGGACCAGGAGACAGCGAGTAGGTGCCTTCGTTGCAAACGGCATAGAGGCCGCGAATCCCCGAATCCGTCAGGAAATACATGTCGTCGACGGAGAAAGTGCCGCCGTACTCATCAGGGTGGGTGTGTGCGACGTACACGTCTCTCCATGACCTCCCCTTGGGGAGGCTGAATCTGATGCTATGGCCGTCTTTCCCGGCAAGCATTTCGATGTCGTTGCCGTTTTCGTCGAACACCATGCCGACTTCGCGGCCCGTCGTTCCACGATATTTTTTCTCGAACGATGAGATGTCCTTGACGACGTATTGCCTTCGTGTCCCTCCGCTCCAGTACGAATAGGTCCGCAGCGCCCTCGGCTGGGCCGAGACGCCGTAGGCCTTCTCGCGCGCGTACTGGCGCACGAGGCCGCTCCTGCCGCAATGCTCGCGCAGGGCCTTCTGCTGCCGTCCGAGCACGAGGCGCTTCTGCACGTACGTGGGGGATTCCAAGCCGACGCCGGCACGCTCCATCCCCGCGATCTCTCGCTTGGTCCTGCGCACGCGCCGCTCAAGCTCCCGCTGGCGCTGCGTCGCCTCGTAGTATTCCTTGCTCGTCATGCCGAAGCGCCTCTCGTGCTCCGGCCAGCTGCGGGCGGGCAGGGGCGTGACCCCGGGGAAGTAGGGGTTGATCGAGTGCCGGCAGTTCGCGCCTTTCAGCCCTCCGACGGTGCCGTAGCCCGTGAGCTCGACGAGCCCGGGGTACGGCACGCCGTCGACGACCGCGGGACCGTCCATGGAGCACGGCAGGCCCTGCCATTCGGCGTGGCTCGGGCGCGCGCCGTAATGCGACGACGTGACGACGAGGCGGTGGCCATAGGCGCGCATCGTTTCCATGGCCATGCGCCCGCCCGCCTGGCTCGCCTGCGTGACGATATGCCTGCGGATAGCTACGTCGAGCTGGCTGCGCACCCCGCTCGCGTAGTCGATCGTCTCCAGCCCCTCGGCCATGAGGCGGGACACGGCGCGGGCCGTCAGCTCCTCGCGCGGGACCAGCCCGAGATTGAAGCCCGTCACGGCCTCGGCGGCGACCTCGATCCACAGGCGCTGCGAGTTCGCGGCCATGGCCAGGTTGCGCCGCCTTACGATGTCGGCGACGCCCGCGGCGGTCTGCCTCGAGAGCGAGGCGATGCGCTCCGACCTCGCCGCTGCCGCATCTGCGGCCGCGGCGGACGAACCTGCGTAGGCGGAGGCGAGCGCGGACTCGTCGGACGAGGCGGCGGACGAGAGCGCGGCCTCGACCCGTCCTCGCACCTCCTTGTCGATGGCGGCGGCGTGCTCGGCCAAGACGGACAGCGCGAGGTTCGCGTCGGCGTCGGCGAGGGTCTCGAGGGCCGTCTCGCCGGACAGCCCTATGACGCCCTCGGAGAGCGCGTCCACGAGCGCGTCGGCCATGGCGGCGACCATGCGCTCCTCCGCGCCGTGGACGATCTGATCGGCGAGCCTCAGGACGTCGGCGTCGGACAGGGCCACGGGCTAGGCCTCCTCGGGCACGTCGTCGCCGAGGGCGGACTCGCCGGTCCACTCCTTGGCGGTCTCGGGGTCGACGCCGTAGTAGGTCGCCGCGTACTTCCAGGCGGGCACGAGCCCGGCGGCGACGTCCGCGCGCATGCGCTCGCGCTCGGTGTCCTCGTCCTGGATGACGGAGTCGCCGAAGACGATGCACGCCTTGCCGGAGACGTCGGGAAGGGGAACGCCGCAGAACCTCGAGGCGAGCGCGCAGGCGGATTCCACAAGACGCGCCATCTGGGCCCCCATCGCCTGCTCGTGCTTCTTGGCGTTGCGCATCAGCTCGGCGTTGTCCGCACCGACCTCCTTGGCCGTCTTGGGACGGTCTGCGGCGTCGTCGAGGGCGTAGTAGCGCATGCCGAGGCCGCACCGCTTGCCGAAAAGCTGAAGCCCCAGGCTCACGGCGCGGCGGTTGTCCTCGGTGCGCAGGTCGGGGTTGTACTCGTCGACGCCGTGCGGCTGCACGACGTTGCCGTCGCGGCGGGCCAGGAACAGCTGCTGGTCGGCGGCGCGAGGCACGATGTAGTTGCCATTCTTGTCGCGGGCGAGCATGTCCTCCGGCACGAACAGCATCTTCTGGCCAAGAAACAGGTCCTTCCACGCGTTGTCGACCGCGCCGTCGGCGAGCACGACCGCGCCGATCGCGGCGTCGAAGACGCTCACGCCGAAGGGGCTGCGGGCCTCGTAGACGTTGTCGATCTCCGGGCGCACGATGCGGAAGAGCGGCCCGCGCACGCCGGTGCGGACCTCGGTCGCGAACCCGTCGAGAAGGACGCGGCGGCCGTTGCCCAGGAAGTGGGCCGTGCGCACGACGCAGCAGCCGTCCTCGTCGAGCGTGTAGACGGCCCACTGCGTGTAGCGCCGCCCGCCCACGGTCACGCCGCTGACGAACGCGGCCTCGGTGCATCCATCGTCGTCCCACGACAAAGGCACGATCTCGCGCGCGTCGTGGCGGTGGAGCACCACCTGCGTGCGCTCGTCCGGCTCCCCGTCGGCGCGCAGGCCCTCGAGGCCGAGCGCGAAGCCGTAGGAGCCGAGCGCGAAGCACCGCTCGAAGGACGCCGAGCGCGTGAGCAGCCCGACGTCCTTGCTCCATTGGAGCATCCAATCGAGCGCGGCCTGCGCTGCGTCCTCCGGGACCTCGCCGTCGCCGAGGTCGGTCACGCCCTCGAGGCCGAGCGTCGTGCGGTAGTTGAACAGGATGCCCGCCCAGTCCTCGCACGCCATCTTGGCCGGGTTCATCGTGATGCGCTCGACCTTGAACGTGCCCTTGCCGTCGGCCGCCGTCTCGACCGAGCTGTAGAACGCGCCGGTCGCGCGGTACCACGCCCACCACTTCGCCAGCTCGCCGCGCATCGGCACGCCAGCGTCGGGATACCCCAGCGAGCGCACCCAGGAGATGCCCGCGTAGTCGACCCCCGTGTCCCTGTCCTGCATCAGACTTCCTTTCTCTTGGCCGCCAGCTCGGAGAGCGCGTAGCGCATCGCGTCGATGGCGTGGTTGTCCTTGTCCGGGTAGGCGTCCTCTATCGGCTCGCCGTCCGGCCCCGTCCCGTAGTCGTAGGCGGAGAGCTCCTGCCAGGCCAGCGCGCACGAGCGGTCCACGACTATGCGGGCGCGCTGCTGCATCCACCGCATGCCCGCCGCGACGCTTCCCGGCCATTTCGGCGCCGGCCTGCACTCGATGCCCGACTCGCACCACGAGGAAATCGATTTCGGTTCGGCGGAGTCCGCGTAGACCCTGTTGCGCGGGGCGTGCGCCGAGAAGGAGCCGTCCTTGTCGGCCAGCAGCGCCCGCGCCCTCTCGGCGCTCGCCTCGTTGGACAGGCGCAGCCCGTAGGCCTCTCGCAGCACGTAGACGGTGCGCGTGCGGGAGTCGTATCCGACCTGGACGATGACCCACGGGTCGACCGCGTAGCCCCAGTCCACGCCGCAGCGCGTCCACTTCAGACCCTCGCGCTCCTCGTCGGCCACGTCCCGGCGCTCGAGGTTGAGGAACACCCGGCCTTTGCGGCCCACGGCTTTGCCCAGGTACTCGTTGGCATGGGCGTCCGGGTCGATCTCCCTGAGGGCCTCGGCGTCGGCATGGAAGGCCTCGCCGAGGAACTCGCGCGGCACGTCGAGGTAGGTCGCCCGGCACACGATGGCGCGCCCGGACTCCTCGGCGTCGCGCGCGTAGGCATGCGCCCAGTGCGCGTCGTTGCGCGGCGTGTTGAACATGCGAAACGTCCAGAACCTGGGCGCCCCGCCGCGCCTGACCGTCTGCTGCACCTTGCGCACCTGTGCCATGCCGCGGAACTGGTCGAACTCCTCCCACACGGCGAAACCGACGTACATGCCCGGATCGTCGAGCTGCAGGGACTTGGCCTTCTCGGGGTCGTCCAGCCCGCGGAACAGGATCACCTGGCCGGTCGCGACGCGCGTGATGCGCATGGGAGAGACGGTCAGCTCGAACTGGTCCTCGACGCCGAGGCGGCGGATGGCGCTCGCCAGCGTCGCGAAGGCCGAGTCGCGCAGCGTGTTGGCCACCTGGCGGAACGCCACGCCGCACAGATGGGAGTCGGCGAGCATGAGCATGATCGGGGCCAGCCCCCCGAGCACCGTGGACTTGAGCGAGCCGCGCCCGCTCTCGCCGATGTACTCGTCGTGGCCGTGGGCCATGACGTCGCGCCAGACGTCGGACCACGCGGCGGGCACGAGGCTCGCCGTGTCGATGAGGGGGAAGGCCGAGGCGGGGTCGGGAAGCGCCCTGGCGGCGTCCTCGCGGGCCGCGTCGTCGAGTGCGCCCATGTTGCGCGAAAGCGCCTCGTAGGCCTTCACGTCGCCTGCGGCGGCCGCCATGACCATGCGCGCCGTCACGAGCGCGGCGTTGGTCCTCTCGTCGTCGTCCAGCCCCATCAGCGCCAGATTCTCGCGCATCTCGGGGCTCACGACGTCCATGGAAAGCACGAGGCGCGCGGCCTCCCTCAGGGATGCCTGCTCGCGCCTCTTCACGCCCGACCGCAGCCCGCCGGCGCGCCCCTTGGCGCGCGCTTCCTCGGCGGTTCTTATGCGGTGCGGCAATATGTTCTCGGGGTTGTTGGCCATGCCCGCGATGATGCCCCGTCGGTCACCCGGGCCGCCCTCGGGAAAGAGGGAGGGGAGGAGGGCGGCCCGTCGAGGAGGAGCGCCCCCTTCGGAGGGGCGCGGGGACGATCATGGCCTCCCCGTCACCCGCGGCCCATCTCCTCGAGCATCACGTAGACGCCTGGGACGTCCGCGTAGAGCTTGGCGACCTCCTTGAGGGCCACCTGCTGGTCGCCGGAGAAGAACCGCAGCCGCTGCAGGACGTCCCAGAACGCCTTCTCGAGGTTGTCCATGTCGGGCTTGGTCGCCTTGGGCGTTCCCGCCGGGTGCACCGGATCAGCCTCCCAGCAGAACCGCACGACCGCCCTGAGAGGCCCGGAAAGCGGCTTAGGAGGCGCGAAGCGCGCCAGATGCGACTCCCAGGACGCCTCGGTCTCCCTCAGGCCCTGAGATTTGACGAGACGCGCCTTCCCGCGTCCGTCGGCCACCGCCAGGAGCGCGTTGTGCGTCGTCTCCGGCACGCGCATAGGGCAGAAGAGCTCCACGCGCCCTACCGTCCCCACTTCGAGACCTTCCTCCCGCAGTTGCTGCAGTAGCTCGGCAGCAGGGTGCCTCCGCGCACCACCGCGGCCCCGCACGCCGAGCACGTCCAGCCCTCTATGCGCCGCCTCTCCTCGAACCTCCCGTAGAGCGTCGTCGCGCTCTCGACGGCCTCGATCCTGTGCGGAGGCGAGACCTCCTTGACGACGTGGCGGTTGGGAAGCCCCCAGTCGGTCGGCTCGTCGACGACCACGCACTCCATGGCGTTGCCCTCCGGCTCGTCCTCGGCGAAGCAGTACGACGACTTCCTGAGCCTCGCGTACCACCCCGTGCAGACCGTGCGCCCGTCCCCGTCGACCACCCTCGCCATCGGCACGGGCGTCTCGTCGCTCCGTCTCTTTCCTTCCATGCGGCTCTCCTTCCGCTCTTCGTCTTCTTCTTCGTTCCGGGCTTCCGGCGGGTCCCCGGCCCCCTTGTCGAGGGAAGGGGAAGGGAGGACGGCGGGCGCGAGCCTCCGCCCGCCTTCCTTTCCCCCTCGACTCCGCGGAGGGAAACCCGACCACCACCCCCTTTAGGGGGTGGGGTTTTCTTTCCTTGGGAAAAAAGCGGGAAAACGGGCTTTTTTCCCTCGCAGTGAAAAAAGCGGGAATCCAGGCTTTTTTCCCAATCGGAGGGAAAGGGAAAAACGGGCTTTTTTCACTAGGGGAGGGAAAGGGAAAATCCCGCTTCTTTCCCTCACGCCTTGCGCCCGAGCCTCCCGTCCTCGACCCAGAACCCGCCGTGCTCCTTGATGCGGTTCCTGACCGTCTTCTCGACCACTCCGAGGTACTCGGCGACCTCCTCGATGGTGACCCCGCCGCCCATGTCGCAGGCGTCGAACGCCTCCTCGAGGGAGGCCTTGCGCTCGGCCTCGCGGTCCTCCGGCGTCTTCGTGCGGCGGTCGCGTCCGGGCCTGCCGCCCCAGGCGTTGGCCGGCTCGTCCGGCTCGATGTCGGCCAGCACCCCGCTCTCGTCGGCGTGGTGCACCGGGTGGTCGAACCAGAGGTTCACGGGGTCGAACCGCGGGAACTCGCGCAGCGTGCCTTCGACGCGCCACGCCGTGCGGGCCTTGGCGCGGGCGTGCGCGTCGACGACCTCCGATAGCATCTCCGCCTCGCGCCCGACGTCGCGCGCCATGCCGCGGGCCTCGTCGAGCATGCGGGCGGCCGAGGCCTGCGCGTCCTGCCCGACGCGCTCCCGCCAGCCCGCCGGCCCCCGCGCGTCCAGGAACGCCGCGAGCGCACGGCGCACCTCCTCGTCGTCCTGCTGCTTCCTGAGGTCGTCGCCTATGTGGAGCTCGATCATGTCCAGCAGCGCGTCGGGGTCGCGCGCGAACACGCCCGAGCCGCTCGCGCGGTCCATGGAGCGTTTCTGCCCCTGGCCGCCCTTGCTGTGGTGGTGGCAGTACACGACCGCGCAGCCGAGCTCCGTGGCCACCTTGTCGAAGTTGTTGCAGAAGGCGGCCATCTGGTCGGCGGAGTTCTCGTCGCCCGTGATGACCTTGTAGATCGGGTCGATCACGACGGCGGCGGGCCTCGTCCTGAGCGCGCGGCGTATGAGCGAGGGCGCGAGGGCGTCCATCGGCTTGCTCTTCCCGCGCAGGTTCCACACGTCGATGTCACCCACGTGCTCCGGGGCCGCGCCCATCGCGCCGTAGACGTCGCGGAAGCGGTGCAGGCAGCTCGCGCGGTCCAGCTCGAGGTTGACGTAGAGCACGCGGCCCTGCGCGCAGGGGAAGCCCAGCCACGGCAGGCCCTCGGCGATCGAGACGCACAGCTCGATGAGCGCGAAGCTCTTGCCGGCCTTGGACGGCCCGGCGAGCAGCATCTTGTGGCCCTGCCGGAGCACGCCCTCGATGAGCGGCGGCGCGAGGTCGGGCATGTCGTCCCAGACGGACGCGAGGTTCTCCGGCTCGGGCAGGTCGTCGGTCTGCTCGGCCACCCATTCGCGCCACTCGGCCCACGAGGCGCAGCCGACGTCGGTGGCCACGAGCCACTGCTTGCGCCCGCCCCTCGTCACGCCCGGCATGCGCGAGAGGCGCGAGGGGTTCTTGTTCTGCGTGTCGACCTTGAGCCCCGCCTTGGCGCACTCGGCGTAGAGCGTGTCGACGCGCTTTCTGTATTCCGCGTAGTCGGCGGCGTCCACGCGCACGATCGCGTGCAGGCTCTTGTTGCCGGAGTGCACGAGCGCGGCCACCGGCAGCCTCAGCTCCTCGATGATGCCGAGCTGGCGCCCGACGTCCATCTCGTCGCTCTCCACGAGGGCGTGCCTGAACTCGGCGACGTTGGCGTTGCGCACGCCCTGGCCGTCGAGGGGGTTGAACCTGATCCACGCGCCCGCCGCCTCGTCGTGCCATCCGACGCTCGCGCCGAGGTCCTCGCCGTAGCGCGTCACGCGCTCGATGAGCTCGCCGGCCGTCTCGGAATGCGGGCCCTTGCTCGCGGGCACCCATCTGCCGTCCTTGTCCCAGGCCTCCGTCACGTAGCCCACGACGTCGCTCGGTTCGAACACGGCCTCCAGGTAGCGCGCAAGGTCCCGCCACCCCTCCCAGTCCTCCCCGGGCTCCGCCAGATCGCGGCTTTCCACCCATGACGGGTCGACGGGCCCGGGGGCCGCCTCGGCGCCCCCGTCCCAGACCTCGCCGTCCCAGGACAGGGCGTGGCCCTCGCCCTCGGACGCCGGCGACCATCCGGCCTCGCGCGCGAGCTCGACGATCGTGCCGCCGGCGACCCCTCCCTCGCGCTCTTCGAAGCCCGCCCACTTGCGGGCCATGCCGCCGTCGCCCCTGTAGCGGACGGCGTCGCGGCGGCTCCATGCGTCCCAGGCCTCGAAGGGCAGGCCCTCCTGCTTGAGCGCCATGCCGACGGAGACCCACTCCGAGTAGGCCAGCGACGCCGGGTCTATCGCGTCCAGGCATTCGGCCAGGTCGTATCCCCTAGGCATGGCGAGCCCCCTCTCCGGACAGCGACGGCGGGACGTAGGCGGCCGGGTCGACGCCGGGCGGCGTGCGCCGCCATCCGAGCGCGGCTATGCGCGAGATCATGGCGGACGCCTCGTCGAAGCGCCACGTGCCCACGCGGCGGAAGCCGCGCCCCTCGAGCAGGCGTATCTGCTTCGGCGTGGTCAGCCCCTCGTCGCGGCGCTTTCCGAGCCTGTCGAGCAGCATCGACGCCTTGCCGGCGCACTCGACGGCCTCGGGGAAGATGCCGAACTTCTCGAGGGCGGAGACCTGCCTCTCGCTCGCGGGAGCCATCTCCCACGCGAACTGCGGGACGTATCCCGTGAGGTCCTCGGCCGCGATGCTCATCTCGAACTGCAGCGGGTCGACGAGCCTGCGCCTGCGCGTGCGCATGGCCTTGAGCTCCTCGGCGAGCCGCTCCTCGCGCTGCGCCACGACATCCTGACCCGCGAATTCCTCGACGGCACCGAGGTCGACCGGGCCGCCCGCCTCGGCGATGCGCGCCGTCATGGCGGCGGCGACCTCGGCGTCGCCCGCCACCAGGCTCGCGGGGCGGCACAGCTCGTGGCGCTCGACGTGCCACAGGAAGTCGAGCAGGAGCAGGGCTCCCTTGCCCGTCTCGGGCGACAGGCGGGTGCCGCGCCCCACCATCTGGCAGTAGAGCGAGCGGCTCTTGGTGGCCCTCAGCACCACCACGCAGTCCACCGACGGGCAGTCCCAGCCCTCGGTGAGCAGCATCGAGTTGCAGAGCACGTCGTATGCGCCTGCCTCGAAGGCCGCGAGCGTCTCGGCGCGGTCGGCGCTCTCGCCGTTGACCTCCGCCGCGCGCAGCCCCCGCTCCTCTAGGATGCCTCGGAACTTCCGCGAGGTCGCCACGAGCGGAAGGAAGACGACGGTACGTCTCTCCTTACATCCGGCGGCGACCATCTCGTCGGCGATCCGCTCGAGGTACGGGTCGAGCGCGGTCCCAACGTCGGCGGCCGCGAAGTCGCCGTTCTGGACGCGCGCGCCCGAGAGGTCGATCTCGAGCGGCACGGTCTGCGTCTCGATGGGGCACAGCCATCCGTCGCGGATCGCCTGCGGCAGCGAGTACTCGTAGGCGAGCGAGTCGAAGCAGGCACCCAGCCCGCGCCTGTCGGCGCGGTCGGGAGTGGCGGTGACTCCGAGCACGCGGGCCTCGGGGAACCGCTCGAGCACCGTCCGGTAGCTGTCGGACAGCGCGTGATGCGCCTCGTCGACGACGATCGCGTCGAACCAGTCCTCGGGGAACCGCTCGAGGCGGCTCGGGCGGCACATGGTCTGGACGCTGCCCACGGTCACGCGCTCCCATCCGCCGACGGAGGTGCTCTCGGCCTTCTCGAGGCCGGATGCGAGCCCCGTCGCGGCCTTCAGCTTCGCGGCGGCCTGCTCGAGCAGCTCGCCGCGGTGGGCGAGAATGAGCACGCGTCCGCCGGCGTCCACCACGTCCTTCGCGACCATCGCGAAGACCACGGTCTTGCCCGTCCCCGTGGGAAGGACGAGGAGCGTCCTGCGGCGCCCCCCGTCCCACTCGGCCTCGACCGCGCGACGGGCTTCCTCCTGGTACGGACGCAGCTCCATCGCGGCCATCTCACATGCTCCAGGCGTTGGCGTTGGGCATGCGGCCCGCCGCCGGCATCGGCATCGGGATGCGCGCCTGCTCGGGCGCGGCCTGCATCGGCGCCGCAGGGATCGGAGCCGGGGCAGGGGCCTGCTGTGCGTCCCGAGGCGCGTCCTGGGCGGGCCACTCCGAGGGCGGCAGGTAGCGCACCACGTCGTTACTCCTGTACTTCTCGCCCTTGCTCTCGTACTCGCGGACCTTAAGCTCCACGTAGCCGCAGCGCCCGACGACCTGGTTCCAGGCCATGGGATAGCGTCCCGTCTCGGGGTTCTTCTCGAAGCCCAGCCCGCAGAAGAGCTGCGCCACGCGCCACTGCGTCCTCGTGTGGAGCAGGATGCGGTCGAAGACGGTCGCGTCGCCCGAGGGCGCGAACACGCCCAGCGTGAGCTTCGCGCGAGGGCACGGCCCCATCTTCGCGCCGCCCTCGTAGCGTTCCTTCTCGAGGTTCGACACCACGAAGGGGTAGACCCCCGGCTCGAGTAGCACGAAGCCGCCCTCGTCGCTTACCTCGCCCTCCCAGTCCAGCGCCTGGCCCATATCCGTATCGGTCATGATGGTTTCCTTTCTGTCTGTCTCTTTACTCGAACGGGACGGGCTCGCGGTCTATGCGCAGCCCCTCGATGGCGTCCTTCCACGCCGGCCACTGCGCCACGATGCAGCCATCGACGTACTCCTTCGGGTAGTTCTCGAGCGGCGTGTCGGGCGTGAAGTGCCCCTTGCCCACCGCCACGTCGCGTATCTCTTCGCGCGACGCCCCGATGCCGGCCATGAGCTGCAGGGCGGGCGCCCAGAACGCGGGGAGCGCGGGTTCCGCCGCAGGCTTCGCCACAGCTGCAGGGGCAACCTCAGCAGCAGGCGCGGGCTGCGCTGCGGGGGCCGGCGCGACGAGCGTCGCGGGCGAGGCGGCGCGGAGGGCGGGCACGAAGGCGGCTATGCTCCCGTATGCGGCCGGCACCTCCTCGGGCAGCCCCCATCTGTTCTTCGCATCCCAGCAGGCGTGGTGCTGGCAGAACATGGTGCGCCGGGCGTTGCGCGCCTTGCCCTTGGCGGACTTGCCCTCGCCGACGACCTCGACGGTCGTCTTCCAGTTGAGGAACAGCACCGCGTCGGCCCATTCCTTTATCATCGGGGCGACCTTCTTCTGCAGCTTCAGCTCCCACCGGTCGTAGGACGCGGCCTCGTCGGGCTGCTCGAACTTGCGCATCTGGGCGTGCGCGCAGATCACGACGTTCACGCCGGCCTCCGCGACGTCGGACAGGGCGTCGAGCAGGCGCCCGAACTCCTCGGCCAGGTACGTGTAGCCCTTGCCGTATCCGGGCGACTCGATGCTGCTCCACTTGTTCTCGGCGCACAGCCCCCGCATGCACATGTCCTCGGCCCAGTCGGCCGTGTCGATCACGAGCGTCGCGCACGGGCGCTCGGCCTTGACGGCGCGGACCGTCTCCATGAGCGCCTGCCAGCTCGCCGGCGCCGGATCGACGCGCGCCACGTCGTAATGGGACGTGCCGCCCTCCACGTCGACGAAGAGCGGGTCGGGGAAGCCCGCCGCGAGCGTCGTCTTCCCGATGCCTTCCGGCCCGTACAGAACCACCTTCTGGGCGCGCGCCTTCGCGCCCCGCGCTATGCTCAGCGCCATCTACATCACCCACTTCGTCACGGGCGCGCACGTCTCCGCCGCGCCCTCTTCCTTCGCTTCCCGCGAGACGTCCTCGTCAGGCGCCTCGCCGCCGTAGCCGTCCTCGATCACGACCGAGCACGTGCCGTCGTCGCCGCCCGAGACGCGGGTTCCGATGACCTGCAGGCCGCGCTCCTCGGCCCATGCGCCGAACTCGGCGAGGGTCGACGGGTCCATCTGCTCGAGCTTGTCCACGAGCACGAAGCCGCACTCGGGGTTCATGCGGTGGGCGATCGCCGCGGCCGCGCGCAGCTGGTCGGACCCGCTCATGCAGTCCCACGGCATGCCGTCGAGCGTGAGCGCGCCGTCCTCCACCGACAGCCCCGGAAGCGGCAGGTCGGCCCCTTCGAGCAGCGCCATGCGCTTGCGGCGCACGTCCTCGATGCGTGCGGTCATGTCCCTGTACTGCGCGTCGAGCTCCTCGGCCTCGGCCTCCGCCGCGCGGCGGGCGGCGTTGGTGCGCACCTTGCGGTTCGTCTCGTCGATCTCCGCGAGCGCCGCCTCGATCTCGGCGGTGGACTCGTCGCGCAGCTGCTCGGCCGTCTTGGCCGCGGTCTCGGAGTCCGCGGCGAGTCTCGCGCACTTGCGCCCCATCTCTTCGAGGGCGGCTTGCACGCGCTGCGCCTCGCGCTCCAGGGACGCCTTGTCCGCGAGCGCGCCCTCGAGCGCGCGGGCTATGCTCTCGGCATCGGCCCGCTTGCGCTGGTTCTCGCCGTTGCGCGCCAGGATCTCCTGCTGCTCGCGGACGAGCTCGGCCGCGCTCACCGGCTCGGCGGGCGCCTCGGGGTAGAACGCCATCTCGGCGGCCGCCCCGCGCTTGCGGTCGCGCGCCTGGCCGATGCCGGTGCGCTGGCCGTAGAGCGACTTCTCCTCGGTCTCGAGCAGCTGCAGCTCGCCGCCGACGCCCAGGACGTCGAGCAGGGCGCGCGCCTTGTCCGCATCGGACGCCGCCATGAACTTCGGCAGGTCGAGCGCGAGCTGGCTTAGAAACGAGTCGAGCAGCTGCTGGCCCGCCTTGCGGCCCTCGGGATCGGTCACGTGCAGCGCGCCGGCCTTGCCGCGGCGCTCCACGACGATGCCGTTGTCGAGCACCACCTTCAGGCGCGGGTCGGTCGCCGAGCCCTCGCGGCGCGCCTTGGCGGGCTTGTAGCGCCCGCCTCCGAGCGCCCAGGCGATCGCGTCGAGCACGCTCGTCTTGCCCTGCCCGTTGCGGCCTCCGATCACCGTCAGCCCCTCGGGGGACGGGCGCAGGGACACCGCCTTGACCCGCTTGACGTTTTCCAGCTCAAGGCTGTCTATCTTCACCATCGTCATTCCTCCTCGTCCTTCACGGCCTGCAGGCAGGCCTTCTTCATCGCATCGTCGGCCTCGTCGGGCTCGTAGCCGTCGCGCTCGAAGGCGGCCGTCCATGCGAGCCACTTCTCCGCGTCGTCGGCTTCGATGCTGCCGCCGCTCAGTACCGCCGGGGACTCTCCTAGGTCGCGCGCGTTCTTCTCCCAGACCCACGCCGCCAGGGAGGGCGACAGCTCGATCGGCACCTCGACGCCCGTCTCCTCCTCGAAGCCGGCCACGATATCGGCGAACGTCCTGTAGTAGGACGCGGCGTTGCGCTTGCGGGCGGATGCGAGCAGGAGCGCGGCGACGGCGCCCATGGCGTGCGTGCCGTTCTCGATGCGGCGGGCGTACCATTTCTTGCGGCGGGCCGCCACGGCATCCCTGGCCTCGACGAGCGCGTCGCGCCTGCGGGCCCACGCCTCGCGCTCGGCGTCCTTCCCGGCCTCCTCGTCGGAGGCGGGGCGGTAGAGCTCGACGTAGGCGCTCCATTCGCCGCCGTCGTCGACGGCGAGCGAGCCCTCGGGCAGCCTCTCGGCCATCCGCGCGACGTCCTCGGGGCTGCGGACGAGGCCCGCGTAGCGCATGCCTTCGGGCTCGTCGCCCGCCACGGGCAGCCCGGCGGCCTCGCAGGCCTCGCGCAGCGCGGCGCGCTTCTCGGCGACCTCGCGCTTCCGGACGATGGCGTCATACTCCCGGCGCCAGTCCTGCTCGCGGCAGAGCGTGAGCGCCTCGACGGCCTCCTCGTCGTCGGCGAGCTCCTCGATGGCCAGCAGCCGATCGAGGCTCATGTCCTCGGCGGCGTCGTCGATCTCCTTCATGGCGCGGCGCACGCGCCCCGCGGTCCCCTTGGCCATGCGGCCGGCACGCTCGACCTTCTCGGGATCGACGCCCAGTAGCAGCATCTGCTGCACGCCGCGGCTGCGCTCCATGTCGGTCAGGCGCTCCTTGTCGTCAGTCGCGAGCATCGAGAGCATCGCGCCGGCCTCATCCATGCCTTCGCATGCGACGGCCATGCAGCTGTCCTTGCCGAGGCGCTTCATGGCGCGGTATCGGCGCTCTCCGTCGACGATGCGCCAGATGCCGCCGTCGGCCACGACCACGATCGGGTTGACCGGCTCCCCGGGGTTGATCGCGTTCAGGGCGAAGCTGTCCGCCAATGCCCCGAGGTCGCCCATGCTCTCCTTGGAGCGAGGGTTCGCCTCGTCGGGGTAGATGTCCTCGAGGGGTATCCTCTTCAGTTCCATGGTTCGTTGTCCTCCTCTGTCTTTTGAGTTATGAGCTGGGGTTTCAATGCAAAGCCCCATTCGTTTCGCGTATATAAGGTTTTTTCCTCGGGTTCGTTCCGCGCGCCTCGCGCATGCGCTTCAGGCGCTGCTTCTCGGCGTCGTACTCGAGCGTCAGCCGCTCGAGCTGCCAGGCCTCCATGGCCGCGAGCCACTCCTGCTTCGCCCTGCTGGCGGCGAACGGCCCCATGCCGTTCGCGCCGGTCCTGCGAGGCATCCTCGGATGCGGCTTCACGCGCCCTCGCCTCGCCTCAGCCTCGTCGAAGGCCCGTCTCTGCTCCGGCGTCATGGCCGAGAGCTCGTCGGCGCACCTCGCGGCCTCGGCGGCGATGTTGGCTCGCTTCTGGCAGACGGGGCAGCGTCCCTGGGCATTGAGCCTCGTCCTCCACGTCGCGCATTCGTCGCACCAGACGAGCGACCAGACGGGCACCCTCAGGCTCAGGCCAATCGACTCGGCCTTGCGCCTCACCGACTTCGCCGACCTCTTCAGGCGCCTGCATATCTCGCGGCGGGGAACGCGCCCCGCGCTCTCCGCGAGGAAGCGAACCTCCGCGGTGGTCCAGTCCCGGCGCGTCGAACCCTTGCGCACTAGCGGCGTCCTCCTTCCGCCGCGGCCATCGCCGCGGCCTCCTTCCAGCTCCCCGCCTTCGGGCGCTCTCCCGTCAGCTGCCGGAACCAGGCGCGCATCTGCGCCGTGCCGGGCGCGTCGTCGAGGTCGGCGACGTAGCGCGGGTGCACCTTCTTAGCGAGGGCCGGGTCGGCCATCACAGCCCATCGCGAGACGGCGGGCCAGTAGTTGTTGTTCATCCCCATCGACGCCTGGTTGCGCATGACGGTGACGCGACCCGGACGCCCGGCCTCGGAGCGGATGCGCCTGAGCGCCTCGTCGAAGCGAGTGCTGCCGGGCTCCGCGGGCCAGGGGGCCTTCGCCCAGAGGAACGCGCGCCAGGCCCAGAAGACGCCGGCGCTCATATGCCGAACACCGCCAGGCTGAGGTCGCTCCAGAATCCCATCGGGACCCCCTCGATGAGGCCGCACGCGACTGGCAGCAGGAGGACGAAGGCGATCAGCGCGGCCTCCTGGGCGGGCGTCATCGCGCCAGCCCCGCCTTGCGGCGCAGCCATCCGGGCAGCTCTCCCACGACGACGCGGTAGCCCGACCTTCCGAGCCGGAAGCCCGGTATGCGGTTCTCGGGGTCCTCGATCTTGCTCTGCCCGAGCACGTATTCGTAGCTCAGGCCCAGAAGCCCCGCGGCCTCCTGCAGCGAGCAGGTCAGCGTCATCTCGCCATCCGTGCGTTCCATGTGGTACCCTCCTCTCGCGGGCAGGCCGAGCCGCCAAGCAATGGGCCTCTCGCGTTCTTGCGGCCGCCTCTTCGGGGCGGCCTTTCTCTTCTCCGGTCACCATTTCTCAACCCTCACGGCCCCGCGCTCCACGGACAGTGAATAGCCTTCCGACATGAGCATCTCGACCGCTACCGATGGGGCCTCCGTGATCTCGAGCGTCAGGTGCTCGACCTGCCCCGCCTTCGTCACGGAGCCGATAGACAGCGCGACGGGCGCGCAGCCCTCCTGTGCCAAGGTCAGGACTTCGAAGGCGTTCATCAGATCCTTCTTTTTCATGCGTTCTCCTTCTCTTGTTCGTCCAGCAGATCCGCGATTCCGACCCCGTAGCACTCGGCCAGCCTCTTGAGCGTCTCGAGCGTCGGGTTGCCGCTCCGCCCGTTCTCGAGGGCGTAGACCGTTTCCTGCGTGACGTCGCATTCGATCGCCACCTGGCGCTGGGTCTTCCCGCACGCTCGACGGAGCTCCTTCAACTTCTTGGTATTCATCGTTCACCTCCTTATTGGTAATCGAAGTTCGCTTAGTAAAAGTAATCGAAACTTGATACCTAGTCAATATAAAATTAGCGAAATACAATTACAGAAGGTAATCGATTTCTGATTAATCGGCGGATGAGATGCTGTACGAGTTAAAAAACGTGAGAAAGGCTTCCGGTGTTTCGCAAAGCGAAGCTGCCGAGAAGTTCGGGGTTCCCTTAAGCACGTATAGAAACTGGGAACAATGCAAAAACATGCCGCGCGACAACGACACCATCAGGGAGATGGCGAGCTACTTCGGCGTGAGTATGGAGGCGCTGTTCGGCTATGACATGGTGGAGCCGGGTGCGTTCGCCGATCTTTCCGGGTACGGCGACGACCGGTTCAGGCTCGTGCCGGTGGTCGGGCGGATCGCGGCGGGCAGGCCGATCGCCATGGACGAGGTCGACGACCACATCCCCGTACCGCGCGAAGTCGTAGCCAGGCATCCGAGGACGTTCCTGCTGAAGGTCGAGGGCGAGAGCATGAACAAGGTCCTGCCCAACGGCAGCTACGCGCTGGTCGATCCTGATGACAGGGATCCTGTCGACAACGGGGCGTACGCGGTGTGCGTGAACGGATACGACGCTACCGTGAAGAGGGTGAGGAAGCTCGCCAACGGCTTCGAGCTCGCGCCCGACTCCGACGACCCGACGTACCGCCCCATGGTCTACGACTACGGCGTCGAGGGAACCGACGAGATAACGGTGATAGGGCGTGTGTACTGGTACGTGCTGCCCTTCGACTGGACGATATAAGGGAGGATAAAGAGATGGCCGTATACCAAGACAGGGCTATGGACCGCATCAAGAGCGGACTGCGCCGCATGACGGGCATCGTGGAGCGCGGCCTGAGGGACGAATACAAGGAGGCCGATACCCGCAAGATCGTTTCGGACATGCTTACCGAATATCTCGGCTGGGATAAGTTCGAGAACGTGACGGCCGAGCAGATGATAGGCTCCCGATACGCCGACTACGTCGTCAAGACCGCCGACGAGGAGGTCTTCGTCATAGAGGTCAAGCAGATAGGCATGAAGCTCAAGGAGACCCATCTCAACCAGGCGCGCCAATACGCCTTCGACGAGGGCATCGACTGGATAATCCTCACGAACGGCGACGAGTGGCAGGCCTACAGGACGACCATTCGAGGCAAGATCCCGGAAACCAGGCATGTGTTCACCGTGAGGCTTTCCGACAAGGAGATGAAGCCGGCGGAAAAGGCAGGGCTTCTCTATCTGCTCTCCGAAGAAGCGAACCGCAAGAAGGAAATCGAATGCTACTTCGATAGGCGCGTTGCCCTTTCCGGCTCGAATCTTGCCGACCATATCCTTACCGAGGACGTGCTCAATAAGATCAGGCTTTCGCTCAAGGCATCGACCGGCCAGAAGCTTCTTAACTCGGAAATAGCCGCTGCCTTGGTCGACAAGCTTTTTATCCCGGAGAAGGTCACGGACGACCACCGCAGGGCTATTCGTCGCATACAGCGCGCCGAGAAGCAGAAGGCGAAGCCTAAAGAGAAGGATGAGAAACCGGCGTAGTCGCATGGAAGCGAAACGTCGTTGAAAGGCAGGAAGCCCCGCATCGGTTTGGGCGACAGAGCGGGGCTTCCAACGAGCACTCCCGATTAACGGAAGGCGGTGTCATCATACCATGACGAGGAAGAGGGCGAGCTACTCGCTCGTGCCGCTCGAGGACGGCCCGCGCTCGCGGTGCCGGCGCTGGGGCATCAGGGTGTCGCTCGGCACCGATCCGGCCACGGGCAGGCGCCTGCGGCCGTACGAGACGTTCGAGGGGACAGAGCGCGAGGCGGACCTGCGCGCCATGGCCATACGCATCCAGCACGGCCTGGCGACGCCCACGGGCATGACCGTCGCCGAGTTCTTCGTCGGCATGTACCTGCCGTGGGCGGCGTCCAGGGTCCGCTCGTCCTCATACGACGGAGGGCCGCGCGACCGTTCCCAGATCACGCGCGAGACCTACGGGCGCTACGAATCCGTGGTGCGCATCCATATCGTCCCGCTCTTCGGCGGCGTCGGCCTGGCCGACCTCAAGCCCTTCACGGTCCAGACGAAGCTGAACTCGATCGGGCGGCTGGGCGCCAGACGAGACGCGTACAAGACGCTGCGCCAGGGCTACCGCAGGGCGCGCGCCTGGGGGCTCGTGCCCTCGATCCCCACCGACGCGGTGCCGATGCCTCGATACGACGCGCCGCCCAAAGAGACGGCGAAGGCCGTCGAGGTCCGGACGCTCATAGACGCCTTCGACGATCCGGCGGACTGGGACGTGCGCGCGGCCGCCGCCATAGGCCTCGGCGTCGGCATGCGCCGATCCGAGATATGCGCCATCGACAGGCAGGAGATCGACTGGTCGGTCGAAGGCGAGGGCTGGCTCGGGGCCTACCGCATCTGGCGCGGCTACCACTGGCACGGCGGCGAGGGCTGGTTCGAGCCGCCGAAGTCGCGCGAATCAAACCGCACGGTCATCTTCCCGCGATGGCTCGGCGAGCTTTTGCGGCCGATCTCGGAGGGCGAGGGGCCTCTGCTCACGCACGGCGGTGAGAGGACGCGGCCGGACCGGATAACCCGGCGTTGGCATGACGTTATGATGGACAAGGGCCTCAAGGCGGGCATGCCGTTCCGTAACACCAGGCACAGCTGTGGTACCATCCTTGTCCGCGAGAAGGGGATTCCCGTGGCCGACGTGCAGCAGCTCTTCGGGCACAGCACGCCGGTCGTCACGTCGGCGTTCTACGTCCAGAGCGGCGTCGAGTCGGCGCAGCGGGCCGCTTCCGCCATGTCTGGCGTGGCGCGCCTCGATTGTCCCGGATTGTCCGAAACCTCGGGGAACGGGACGGACGGGGAGCGGAACGGATGACATGGTAATGCATTTGAGCTGGGCTTTTGTCTGATACGCATACGGGAACGAGCGGTCTGCCGAGACTTAAAATCCTTCGCCTTCGGGATTGTGGGTTCGAGTCCCACCGCTCCTACCATATAGGGCGCATGCGCATCTGGACGACGGCTTCGGTTCGCGCTTCGTCTTGAGGAGATCTGGTTTTGAGTACGCCTTCTATGGAATCACATGCGGCACTGGTGGACGATCTGCTTGCCGGGGTCGTCAATCCTCCCGAGACGTTCGAGGAATACCTCTCTTCTTATGCGCAGGTCGTCGGCGACCTTGTGAACGACTTCATTCCGAGCGGCTCGCACGACGGCATGGACGACTACCTCTACGCCCCGCTGCTCGGCTACAGCCGAAACGGCGGCAAGCGCCATCGTCCGCTCATCTGCCTGGCCGCCTGCGTGGCGGTCGGCGGCGACGTGCGGCGCGCGGTCTCTTCCGCGGCCGCCATCGAGCACTTCCATACCGCCGCGCTCATCCACGACGACATCGCGGACGAGGCGACGCTGCGCCGCGGCGAGCCCTGCCTGCATCTCACGCAGGGCCTCGGTCTTGCCATCAATATGGGCGATCTCGGGCTTTCCCTGGTCAACGGCACCGTGGTGCGGGATCCTCTGCTGGAAGACGGCGTCAAGGTCCGCGTCATCGCCGAGCTTATCGAAATGACGCGTCGCACGATCGAAGGCCAGGCACTCGATCTGGGCTGGGCCCGCGACGAGCGCTACGACATCACGCCCGAGGATTACCTGGTCATGGCGACGCACAAGACCGCCCACTATTCAGGGGCCGTGCCGCTTGCCGTCGGCGCCATCGTCGGCGGGGGATCGGAAGCCGAGATCGAAGGCTTGCGCGCGTACGGCCTCGACACCGGCCTCGCATTCCAGATCCAAGACGACCTTCTCAATATCGAGGGCGATCCCGCCGTGGTCGGCAAGGACTTCTGCAGCGACATCACCGAGGGGAAGCGCACGCTCATGGTCGTGCATGCCCTGCAGAACTCTGCGGATCGCGGTCGGCTCGTCGACATCCTCTCGGCGAAGACGACCGATGCCGATACGCTGCGCGAGGCGGTCGCCATCATGCGCGCCAGCGGCTCGATCGACTACGCGCGCGCCTATGCCGAAGACCTGACGAACATCGCCAAGGATCGTCTGGTCGGCCTCATCGGTCCGAGCCCGGCCCGCTCCCTCCTGATTTCCATGGCCGACTACTTCGTGAACCGATTGAAATAACCGAGGATCGTCGGCGGGCGTCCTGCCCGCCGCACGCGAACGGGAGTGAACCTTCCATGCAGACCATTCATCGCCAGGACAACGACCAGGAATCCATCGCCTTGGGCGGCAGGCTCCTGTACTTGCGCACGCCCCAGTTCCAGGGCGAAGACGTCGAGGATCTCCAGACGGCTCTCGGCGCGCTCGGGTTCTCGTGCGGAGGCGTCGACGGGACCTTCGGCGCCTATACGGAAGGAGCGCTGCGCAAGTTCCAGGTGAACATGGGTCTCGTGTCCGACGGCATCGCAGGCGTGAAGACCTACGACACCCTCAAGCACCTGCATGGCGCCTGGGCCGACAAGCCGACGCTCGAAACCAGCTCGTACATGGGATTCGCCCGCGCGGCCGACGTTCTCGAGCATCATGCGGTCTGCCTGTTCGGAACAGGTTCTTTCACGCGTAAGATCGCGTCGTACCTTTCGAACCTGGCGCTTGCCACCAATCCGCGTTCCAAGATGCTTTCCGCGGAGACGCTGCTCGTCGTTCCCGACGCATCCATGCTGCTCACGCATATCGTGCTCGAAGGAGAGGGCATGGAGGAAGGCGTTCCTCGCGTCAGCTGCGGCGATGCCGAATCGCTCGCCGTGCGCGTTTCGGGCGCCATCGACGTCGCACGGAAGAAGGCCGAGGAAGGAGCGCCCCTGCGCATCGCCGTCGAGGTTTCCGTCCCCGATGCCGCAGAAGATTCGCCCGAGTTCGACAAATCCGCCCATCATCACGCGATAGCCCTGCTCGATGCCTTCTGCGTGGCATTTTCATAGCAAAGGCCCCGTTCATCGAGCGTGTACATCGTTATGAGGAAACTCGATGGTAAATGGCGGGCGGCGGAATCCGTCGCGCATGCTTTTGATAGGCTGGACGAGTCGATACCTGCGCTTCCCGTACTGACGTGAAGGAGTCTTACGTGACGCAATTTTCTCGCCGGGCATTTCTCGGGGGTGCCGCCGCTTTCGGCGCCGCACTCGCCGCACCTCGCATCGCATTCGCCGACCCCACCTCAAGCGACGTTCAAGCTCAAGCCGACGCCGTGCGCGTGAAGCTTGACGACATGCAGTCGAAGCTCGAAGCCGCGTCCGATGATTACTACACCGCGCTTTCCCAGCATGACGCCGCCGAATCCAAGATGGAAGAGGCTCAGGACCGCATAGACGATAACAACGCCCGCATCGCCGACCTCCAGGATCGCCTGGGCGGCCGCGCGCGCAACATGTATCGCGACGGCCAGACCACGTTTCTGGATGTGGTGCTCGGGTCGGCCACGATCGATGATTTCGTCAAGAACTGGGATGCGCTCAAGGAAATGAACGCCCAGGACGCCGATCTGGTCGCCGAGACCAAGGCCCTGCGCAAAGCCAATGAAGCCGAAGAGAAGGAATACGCCGACCAGGCGACCCTCGCTCAGCAGAAGATGGACGAGGCCGACAGCATCCGTCTCGAAGCCGAGAAGCTCGTCGAGCAGTACCAGGCTGAGGTCGACTCTCTCGATGCCGAAGTCGCCGCGCTCGTGGAGCAGGAGCGCCAGGCTGCCGCCGAGGCCCAGGCCGCCCAGCTCGCCGCTTCGTTCACGCCTTCGTCGAACGAAGGCTCTTCATCCTCGACGACGTCGTCTTCCTCGTCTTCGCCATCCTCCCATTCATCCAACAACGCGAACGACGACTCCGACGACTCTTCGTCCAGCAAGCCGTCTTCTTCGCACTCGAACTCTTCGGGCGGCGGGTCTTCCCACCCCGAAGTCATCGACATCGCGGCGGGCTTCATCGGCGTGCCGTACGTGTGGGGCGGCACCACGCCGGCCGGTTTCGACTGCTCCGGCCTGACGAGCTACTGCTATGCGCAGATCGGCATCAACATCGGGCGCACCACGGGCGCCCAATACGGCACGGCGCATCAGGTTCTGCCTCTTTCCCAGGCCCTTCCGGGCGACGTGCTGTATAGCGGCAATCACGTGGGCATCTGCACCTCGGCCGGCGGCGGGGAATACATCCATGCCCCTCGTCCTGGCGAAAGCGTCTGCTACGCCAGCTGGAATCTCTTCTACTGCGCGCTGCGCTGGTAAGGCTTTCCGCATTCGTTTTTGCAGGGCAGGGTCGGCTTCGGCATCCGAGCGTCGTGACCCCGCTGCGTTCTCAGGGCTCCGCGTCCTCTTTTCCGCGTGGATGCCGATACGGACGGCGGCGTTGCGTGAAGGCGATTCGCCAAGGATCCATGCTCGTGCCGCATGCGATTTTCGATCTTCCGAACCCTGAGCTTCTTGCGAAGCTTCAGAGGCTGCAGTCCGTCTTTTCTGCGGGCATCGGGCGATTTGTCGCCTTTTTCTGTAAAAGGGCGTGCCGGAAATATTTTTTCGCGATGCGTGCAGAGGATTCCTCTTGTGTGCCGTGCAAGTCCGGTACGTGCGCTTTCTCAATATCTCGTGGCTTCATCGCCGGCGTCTCTTGCATATGGTGGGTGGCCCAACGCATGCGCCGCGCGTATGCGCGATGCAGAAAAAGAGGCGTGCCATCTGCATCTTTGAAAGGCGTCTCGGGATTTGGTATGCTCGACGGGCTTGGCGTCGCGTATCCGATGCCGGGCCTACATATTCGAAGGGACTCGTTATGAACACTCCAAACGCAGCATTGACGAGGCGGGCCTTCTTCGGCGGAGCGGCGGCGTTCGGCGTCGCGCTTGCGTTGCCGAAGGGCGCATATGCTGACGATCCTGCAACGTCCGACGTGAAGGCGCGCGCAAGCGCCGCGCGTGACAAGCTGAACGATATGACCGTCCGGCTGGGCAAGTCGTCCGATGCCTACAACCAGGCGCTCGAAGACTACGATGCGGCCGTTGCCAGCATGGACGACGCTCAGACGCGCATCGAGGAGAACGATGCGCGGATCGCGGATCTCCAGAGCCGCCTCGGCACGCGCGCCCGCAGCATGTATCGCGAAGGGCAGACCACCTTCCTCGATATCTTCCTGGGATCGTCGTCGTTCGACGACTTCGTCAGGAACTGGGACGCTCTGACCGATATGAACAGCCAGGACGCCGACATGGTCGCGCAGACGAAGGACCTGCGCGTCGACAACGAGATACAGAAGGAAACCTACGCCCAGGCCGCCGCCACGGCCGATCAGAAGCTTCAGGAGGCCGATGCCGAAAAGCAGAACGCCGAAGCCCTGATCAAGCAGTACCAGGCCGAGGTCGACTCCCTCGACTCCCAGGTGGCAGAACTGCTCGAACAGGAACAGCAGGCCGCCGCCGCGGAGGCCGCGAGCGCCGCGGCATCCGTGGGCGCATCGGCTCCTGCGGCATCGAGCGGCGGTTCTTCGGATTCCGGCTCCACATCCGGTTCGAGTTCGTCCTCATCGTCGAGCTCGTCGGATTCCGCCCCTGCGGCGCCTTCGCACTCCGATTCGGATTCCGATCCGGATGCAGGCTCGGATTCGGACTCGCGCCCCTCGGCTCCTTCGAGGCCTTCGAGCCCGTCTCATTCGCATTCGTCGGACTCGTCTTCGTCCCGTTCCTCCTCAGGCGGATCGAACTCCTATGGATCCGCGATCCTTGCAGCGGCGGAAAGCCAGCTCGGCGTTCCGTATGTCTACGGCGGCACCGAGCCGGGCGTGGGCCTCGACTGCTCCGGCCTGACGAGCTACTGCTGGCAGGAGGCGACGGGCAGGTGGATCGGGCGCACGACCGATGCCCAGTACGCGTCTGCCGACTGGATCGGTTCGCCGAGCCAGGCGCAGGTGGGCGACGTTCTGTACAAAGACGGCCACGTGGCGATCTGCGCGTCGGCCGGCGCGGGAAGCTACATCCACGCCCCGCTGCCGGGCAAGGTGGTGCAGTACTGCTCGGCATCCTGGTGGAACCCTTGGACCGCGGCCCTGCGCTGGAATTAAGAAGCCTTCGAGGGCGCCTTTCGGGGCGTCCTCGTCGTTTGCGGAGGTTTTCTAAAGCGACGTCGCCCTTCGGGGCTTTGTGGTAACATACCCCGTGCTGTTTGCGGGAAGTCGGGACGTGGCTCAGCTTGGTAGAGCGCTGCGTTCGGGACGCAGAGGCCGCAGGTTCAAATCCTGTCGTCCCGACCATGCTCTCGCATGCAATCGAGCGTTCATCCTTGTCGGTTGAGCGAAAACGCTTGGAGGAAGAATGAAAATTTTTGGCCTGGGAATGCCTGAGCTCCTCATCATCCTGGCGGTCGCACTCCTCATCTTCGGCCCCAAGAACCTTCCGAAGCTCGGCAGCGCCCTCGGTCGCACGGTGAAGAACCTGCGCGAAGGCATGGGCGGCGGCAAGCAGGAACTCGAGGAAGAGGTCGCCGAGGAAGAGAAGCCCGTTCGCAAGAAGAAGAAAAAGGCTTCCGGCTCCGAAGCCGCGGAAACCGACGGCGACTCGACGAGCGAAGAATAACGCTCGCAATGCAATTCGAGTGGGCATGCCGATTCGTCGGCATGCCTTTTTTGGTACCGGGCCTCGGCCCGCAGGATACGAATGGAAGCGCGGATCAACATGGCTAACGAAATCGTCCTTACTCCCGAAGGCAAGCAGAAGCTCGAAGAAGAGCTGCATTTCCTCGAAACCGAGAAGCGCGCGGAGGTCGGCGAGCGCATCCGCGTCGCCCGCGAGTTCGGCGACATCTCCGAGAACTCCGAATACGACGACGCCAAGAACGAGCAGGGCCTGATGGAAGCCCGCATCGCGCAGATCAACGACATTCTCTCCAACGCCGTTCTGGTCGAAGCCCCCAAGCGCTCCAACCGCGTGAACATCGGCAGCACGGTCACCGTGGACATGGGCGGCCGCGAGCGCGTCTTCACCATCGTCGGCGCGGCGGAAGCCGATGTCTCCTCGGGCAAGATTTCCAACGAAAGCCCCGTCGGCGCGGCTCTCCTGGGCGGCAAGAAGGGCGACCATTTCACGGCCGAAGGCCCCACGGGCCGCGTCATCGAAATGGATATCGTCAAGATCGAGCACTAAGCCCGTCGGCTGCATCGCCGATCGATCCTGCAGGTTTCCCATGACGCCGCATGCCCCTCATGCCGTTCGGCGTCGTGCTGGATGCGAGCGAAGGAATTCCAGATGACCGAAGTCAATCCCGACGTCGAGCGCGCCGAAATCGAAGACGATCCCATCGAGGTCCGCCGCAATAAACGAGCCGCCCTCATCGCTGCCGGCAAGAACCCGTACGGTTCCCGCTTCGAATACTCGCATCATGCGCGCGATCTTGAGGAGGCGTACGCCGATCTGGAGGACGGAGCGTCCACCGAAGACGTGGTGAAGGTCTCGGGCCGCATCATGGCGATTCGCAACCAGGGCAAGATCGCCTTCATCGTGATCCGCGACCTCACGGGCGACATCCAGCTCTTCTGTCGCGTCAACATCTTGGGCGAAGAAGCATATGACGATGTGAAAGACCTCGATGTCGGCGATTGGGTCGGCGCCGAGGGCACCGTCATCCGCACGCGTCGGGGCCAGCTCTCCGTCGCGCCCACGTCGGTGCGCCTGCTTTCCAAAAGCCTGCGTCCGCTTCCCGAGAAGTTCCATGGCCTTTCCGACAAGGAAATCCGCTATCGCCAGCGCTATGTCGACCTGGTCATGAATGAGGATGTGCGCGATACCTTCGTGAAGCGGTTCGCCATCGTCTCGGCCATCCGCCGCTATATGGAGTCGCAGGGCTTCTTCGAAGTCGAGACGCCGATGCTCCAGCCGATCATGGGCGGCGCGAACGCCCGTCCCTTCGTCACGCATCACAATGCGCTGGATATGGATTTCTATCTGCGCATCGCCACCGAGCTTCCCCTGAAACGCCTGCTCGTCGGCGGATTGGAGCGCGTTTTCGAGATCGGGCGCATCTTCCGCAACGAAGGCATGGATCCCTATCACAATCCTGAGTTCACGACGATCGAAGCCTACCAGGCGTTTTCCGATCTCGAGGGCATGATGGACCTGACGCGCGGCATGATCCAGGCTGCAGCCCAGGCCGCCTGCGGCACGCTTCAGGTCGAATACCAGGGGCGGGCCATCGATCTTTCCGGCACCTGGACCACGCGCACGATGTGCGATCTTGCCAGCGAATACGCGGGCGAAGAGGTCGGCATGGACCGTTCGTGGGAAGACCTCGCGGCCATCGCGCGGCGCGGCGGCGCTTCTATCGAAGCATCGTGGGGCAAGGGCAAGCTCATTTCCGAGATCTTCGAGGCCTTCGTCGAAGACAAGCTCGTTCAGCCGACGTTCGTGACCGAGCATCCGCTCGAGATCTCGCCCCTTGCGAAGAAGCTTCCCGACAATCCCGAGTTTACCTATCGCTTCGAACTCTTCATCTGCGGCCATGAGTACGCGAACGCGTTCAACGAGCTCAATGACCCGATCGATCAGGAAGAGCGGTTCGCAGCCCAGATGGAGGCGAAAGCCGGCGGCGACGACGAGGCCATGGAATACGACAGCGACTACATCCGCGCGCTCGAATACGGCATGCCGCCCGCAGGCGGCGTGGGCGTGGGCATCGATCGTCTGGTCATGCTCCTGACCGATTCCGAGACCATCCGCGATGTGCTGCTGTTCCCGCACATGCGGCCCGAAGCCAAGTAGGCGCACGGGCGGTTCTTCTCCATAACGGCGCTTCTCCATGGCGCATTCGAAGGCGCGCAGATCGCATACGCGCGCCTTTCCGTCTATGGACCGCCGTGCCTCGTGCGGCCGTGCGAGGCGGATCCGACGTTCGGCAACCGTACGGCAACGCCGTATTGCATGCTTGCATGCCATAAAATCTAAGTCGTATAGTGTTAGAAAATATAAAAAGCATGCGTGGAAGTCGTTGCAGAACCATGATAAAGGGCGCGCCTGCCGCCCCGATGCTTCGGGCCTGCATTAGACTGAAACGGAAAACTGGGGCTGCAGGGCATTCATATGCGGGGCATTCCGCAGCATGCAGCCGAACGGAAAGGTGAAGCACATGGCTTTCGAAAAGTTCACCGACAAGGCGCGCCATGTCCTGATTCTCGCTCAAGACGAGGCACGCGCCCTGGGTGCGGCCGAAGTAGGAAGCGAATTCCTTCTGCTCGGGCTCATCCAGGAGCCGGAGGGCATGGCGGCGCAGGCGCTCAGCCAAGTCGGCATCGTCTACGACAAGGCGCGCGCGGTCGCCGCGCGCAGGACCGAGGAATCCAAGAAGGATGCAGTCGAAGCGCCCGAGGGGCAGACGGGCAAGACGCGCCTGTCGTTCTCGTCCGCTGCGAAGCGCATCCTCGAAAACGCGTTGCGCGAGGCCATGCAGATGGGCCAGACCTACATCTCCACCGAGCATCTGCTGCTCGGCATCTTGCGGGAAGACTCCTGCGGCGCGCTTCGCGTCCTCTCGGAGCTCGGCATCGAAGCGGATGCAGTCCGCTCCGCACTGAACGACCTGGTTGGCAAGCCCTCTCCGGTCGCACCCGGCATGCCGTTCTTCAGCGGCGCCGATCCCAAGGGCGACTCGAGCATGCTCGAGGAATTCGGCACCGATCTCACGAAGAAGGCGCGCCGCGGCACGCTCGATCCGGTCATCGGGCGCTCTGCCGAAATCGAGCGCGTGCTGCAGGTGCTTTCGCGTCGTCAGAAGAACAACCCGCTGCTCATCGGCGAGCCGGGCGTCGGCAAGACCGCCGTGGCCGAGGGCCTCGCGGAGCTCATCGCCGCGGGCCAGGTTCCCGACATCATCCGCAACAAGCGCGTCATCACGCTCGACGTGTCCGCGCTCGTGGCCGGCAGCAAGTATCGCGGCGAATTCGAAGACCGCCTGAAGAAGGTCGTCAAGGAGGTCATCAAGGCCGGCGACGTCATCCTGTTCATCGACGAGATGCATACGATCATCGGCGCCGGCTCGGCCGAGGGCTCCATCGATGCGGCCGCCATCCTGAAGCCGCCGCTGTCTCGTGGAGAAATCCAGGTCATCGGCGCGACGACCACCGAGGAATATCGCAAGCATCTCGAAAAGGACACGGCGCTCGCGCGCCGCTTCCAGACCATCACGGTCGGCGAGCCGTCCGAGGAACAGGCCGTGCGCATCCTCGAAGGCCTGCGCGACCGCTATGAGGCGCATCACCATGTCCGGTACACCGACGAAGCCATCCAGTCGGCCGTCTCCATGTCGGTCCGCTACATCCAGGATCGCTTCCTGCCCGACAAGGCCATCGACGTGATGGACGAGGCCGGGGCGCGCGCCCGCATTCGCAACCGCGTGCTTCCCGAAGAGGTTCTCAAGCTCGATGACGAGCTGCGCCGCGTGCGCAACGACCGCGAGGACGCCGTCGCCAAGCAGGAATACGAAAAGGCCGCCAAGCTCCGCGACGAGGAGACGGTGCTGACCGCCAAGCGCGACGAGGCGCAGAAGAAGGCCGAGGAAGAAGCCGACGCCATCGTGTCCGAGATCGGCGAATCCGAAATCGCCGAGGTCGTGAGCCTTGCATCGGGCGTGCCCGTGCACGACCTCACCGAAGACGAGGCGAAAAAGCTTTTGCGCATGGAAGGCGTGCTCCACGAGCGCATCATCGGCCAGGAAGAAGCCGTCACGGCGCTCTCGAAGGCCATCCGCCGCAGCCGCAGCGGATTGAAGGATCCGCGCCGTCCCGCCGGATCGTTCATCTTCCTCGGGCCGTCGGGCGTCGGCAAGACCGAGCTTTCCAAAGCGCTCGCGGAGTTCCTGTTCAGCAGCGAAGAGGCGCTCATCTCGTTCGACATGTCCGAATACATGGAGAAGCACACGGTCAGCCGCCTGATCGGCTCGCCGCCGGGCTACGTCGGCTTCGACGAGGGCGGTCAGCTCACCAAGGCGGTGCGCCAGCATCCGTACTCGGTCGTGCTCTTCGACGAGATCGAGAAGGCGCATCCCGACGTCTTCAACATCCTGCTGCAGATTCTCGAGGAAGGTCGCCTGACCGACGCCCAGGGCCGTACGGTCGACTTCCGCAACGCGGTCATCATCATGACCTCGAACGTCGGCGCTCGCGACATCGTGGCTTCCGCGCCGCTCGGCTTCGCTCCTGACAATCAGGTCGGCCTGTCCGACAAGGAGATCAAGAGCCGCGTGATGAGCGAGCTCAAGAAGCTCTTCCGTCCCGAGTTCCTGAACCGTCTGGATGAGATCATCGTCTTCAAGAGCCTCACGAAGGATCAGATCGCCCGGATTGTCGAGCTCATGGTCGCCGATCTTCGCGACCGCCTGATCGAACAGAACATGACGATCAACCTGACCGAGGCCGCACGCGATCACATCGCCAAGGAAGGCACCGACACGGCCATGGGCGCCCGCCCGCTGCGCCGCGCCATCCAGCGCCTGCTCGAGGATCCGATCTCCGAGCAGATCCTCGAAGGAACCTGGGTCGACGGATCGGTCATCGACGTCGACTTCGACGGCGAGAAGCTCGTATTCACTCCAGGCGAGGGCGCGATCCCTGCTCCGCGCAAACGTGATAGTATTGCTCGCGAGGCGGAATCGTTGCTGCCGCAGTTCGACCTGAGCCATGCGGGCGTCGCGCCGTCGGCGGGCGGCTTGCAGGGCGGCGCTGCGGATTAAAGGACCATCGGCACGCCGCGCCGGCCGCGTTCTCGGTCGGCGCGGCCGTCGTGCAAGGTCGCATGCGATCGCGCTTCGCCTAAGGGACATGATGGTAAGGAGCAGATCGCAATGTCTGACGTTTTCCCAGGCGGGGTGCATGATCCCGTGCAACATCCGCAGATGCTCGTCGATCCTGCGGCCGACGATGCGGAATGGTCGTTTTCCCTGGCGTTTTCCGGATACGGCAAAGTAGGGAGGAAGGCCAAGGTCGCGGCCATCATCCTGGCGGGCGGCTCGGGCCAGCGGTTCGGGGCCGATGGCGGCAAGCAGATGGTCGGCATCGACGGCCATCCGATGCTGTCCTGGTCGCTTTCCGCATTCGATTTCGTGGAAGACATCGGGCTCATCGTGGTCGTCTGCCCGAAGGAGCGTATGGAGGAATACCGCACGCGCGCGATCGAGCCGTATCCCTTCGTCACGCCCATCGCGCTCGCCCCTGCGGGGGATTCCCGCCAGGAAAGCGCGTTCAACGGCCTGGAGGCGACGCCCGAGGAATTCGAGTTCGTCGCCATGCACGACGGCGCCCGTCCTCTCATCACCCCGGCATTGATCGAGCACACGATCAACACCCTCAAAGGCACCATCGACGCGGACGGCGCGATCGTCGCCACGCCCGCCATCGACACGCTCAAGGTCGTGCAGAACGGCGCGATCGTCGGCACGCCCGACCGCACGATGTTCTGGAACGCGCAGACGCCCCAGGTCTTCCGCGCCGGCGTCTATCGTCGCGCGCAGGCCGGCGCCTTGCGCGACGGCTTTCTCGGCACGGACGATTCGTCGCTGCTCGAGCGCATGGGCGGGAAGGTGCTCGTGGTCGAAGGCAAACGCGACAACATCAAGCTGACCGTGCCCGAGGATTACACGGTGCTTTCCGCCGTGGTTCAGGGAACGTCCCTACGTTAGGAGATGAGCAGCATGGAAACCACCAAGTCGGCATTCAGCATGAGGATCGGCATCGGCTACGACGTGCATGCCTTCGCCGAAGGCCGCAAGCTCGTCATCGGCGGCGTCGACATTCCGTACGAGCGCGGGCTCGCGGGGCATTCCGATGCCGACGTGCTTGCGCATGCCATCGCCGACGCCATTCTTTCGGCCGCTCGCGCCGGAGACATCGGCGAACTCTTCCCCGATACCGACCCGGCCTTCGCCGGGGCCGATTCCCTGGCCCTTCTTTCCCAGGCGGCGCATCGCGTCCATGAGCTCGGATTCGAGATCGTGGACGTCGACAGCGTCGTCGTCGCCCAGGCGCCGAAGCTGTCGCCCTATCGCGACCGGATGCGCGAGAACCTGGCATGGGCCTTGGGCGTCACCGCCGATGCCGTCGGCGTGAAGGCCACGACCACCGAGCATCTGGGATTCGAAGGACGGGGCGAGGGAATTTCCGCGCAGGCGGTCGCCCTGCTGGCGCGCGTCTAGCGCGAAGCCCTGCCGACCTGCGACCATTTTCTATAATGATGGCGCGCGCGATTGTCGCGCGCCTTTTCTATCGTACGATGTCCCGTGCCCACGACGCCGGCTTCGCCGCACGTCACGAGCCTTTGCGAGCGAAGGATGCCCATGATTCGACTTTACGATACGCAGAGCCATGCGAAACGCGACTTCCATCCCGTCGAGGAGGGGAAGATCCGCATGTACGTCTGCGGCCCGACGGTCTACAACTACATCCATATCGGCAACGCGCGCACCTTCATCAGCTTCGACGTCATCCGCCGCTATCTCATGTGGCGCGGGTTCGACGTGACGTTCGTGCAGAACGTCACCGACGTCGACGACAAGATCATCAAGAAGGCGAACGAAGAGGGGCGCAGCGCCGCGGAGGTGGCCGCCGAATACACCGAGGCGTTCATCGCCGACATGCATGCGGCGGGCGTGCTGGATCCCGACATCCGTCCGCGCGCGACCGAGGAGATCGATGCGATGATCGACTTGGTCGGACGTCTCGTCGATGCGGGCCATGCCTATGAAGTCGAAGGCGACGTCTACTTCGGCGTGCGGTCGTTTCCCGCCTACGGCGCGCTGTCGAACCGCAATGTGGACGATCTCGAGGGCGGGCATCGCGAGCTGCGCGCCGACGGGCAGGGGCTCGAAGGGCGCAAGCGCGACGAGCTCGACTTCGCCGTCTGGAAGGCCGCGAAGCCGGGCGAGCCGAGCTGGGACAGCCCGTGGGGCAAGGGCCGTCCGGGCTGGCACATCGAATGCAGCGCCATGAGCCGCATGTATCTGGGTCTTCCGCTGGATATCCATGGGGGCGGCTCCGACCTGGTCTTCCCGCACCATGAAAACGAGATCGCCCAGTCCGAAGCCGCGTACGGAGAGACGTTCTGCAACTACTGGATGCACGGCGGCATGCTGCAGATCAACCAGGAGAAGATGTCCAAGAGCCTGGGCAACTTCCTTTTGCTGCGCGACGTCCTGAAAACGACCGACGCGCGCGTCCTGCGCATGCTCATGCTGCAGACGCACTATCGCAGCCCGCTCGACTTCAGCGACGAGCGTCTGGACGAGGCGGCGTCTTCGCTCGAGCGCGTGGAGAACTTCATCGACCGCATGGACTGGCTCGTGAAGCATCCCGTCGAAGGGGAGGGAATCGGCACGCAGGCGTTTTCCGTTCCTCTCCAGGCGCTGCGCGAAGGGTTCGTCGCCGCGATGGACGACGACTTCAACACCGCCGGCGCGCTCGGGGCGCTCTTCTCCTGCATCAACGATGTGAACGCCGCGCTTGGCACCGCGTCGCTCGGGCGGGGCGATATCGAAGCCGCCTCCGATGCGCGCGATGCGGTCGTCGAGCTCTTCGGCGTGTTCGGCATCGACGTGCCGGGACGTGCGACGGACGCGCAGGATGCCTATCCTGCCGAGGTCGTGGCGCTTGGGCGCGAGATCGCGTCGTTTGCGGGCGACGACGCGCAGGCCGCCGTCGAGGCCCTGCTCGAGACGCGCGCCCAGGCGCGCGCTTCCAAGATGTGGGCGGTCGCCGACGCGGTGCGCGACGGCATGGGCGCGCTCGGGTTCGTCATCGAAGACACGCCGCAGGGCGCTAAAGTCACGTACGAAGGAAACCGTTAAATGGTCGATTACATCGAAGGGAAGCGACCGGTCATCGAAGCGCTGCGCTCCGAGATGCCGATCCGTCGCGTGCTCATCGCCGACAACCTCAAGCGCGACGGCCAGGTCGCCGACATCCTGCGCAAGGCGCGCAAGTTCGACGTCGAGGTGGTTCCCGTTCCGCGCAAGGAGCTGGATGCGAAGAGCGAACGCGGAAGCCACCAGGGCGTCATGGCGGAGACCGGCCCGTATCGCTATGCAAGCCCGTCGGACATCCTGGACGAGGCGGAACGCCACGCGGCCGACCATGGCGGCGCGGCCCTCGTCGTGGTGCTCGACCATATCACCGATGCCGGCAATCTGGGCGCCATCGCACGCTCGGCCGAGGTCGTGGGCGCGAGCGGCATCGTCATCCCGAACAAGCGCAGCGTCTCGGTGACGGCGGCCACGTACAAAAGCTCTGCCGGATCGATCAACCACCTGAAGATCGCCCAGGTCGCGAACCTGAATGCCGTGCTCGAGCGGTTGAAGAAGAACGGTTTCTGGGTGGCCGGCGCCTCCGAGCAGGCGCATCATACGGTCTGGAAGGCTCCTCTCTACGGAAAGATCGCGCTCGTCATGGGCAACGAGGGATCGGGCATCTCCCATCTGATGCAGGACAATTGCGATTTCCTCGTCAAGCTTCCCCAGGAAGGCAAGGTCGGCTCGCTCAATGTGGCGCAGGCTTCCACGGCGGTCATGTACGAATGGCTGCGCCAGTGCACGGCGCGCGCCGAAGAGGCCGCGGCCGGCGCGCCGGCGGGGCGGGCATAGGCGTCCATGGCACGCACGCGCCGCAAGCTGCTCATCATCGACGGATACAACGTCCTGCGTTCGGGGGAGCGCTACCTGCATCTGCGCGATGCGGGGCCGAACCCCGATTTCGCCGACGATGCGTTCAACCGCGCACGCGAGGCGCTGATCAACGACGTGGTCATGTATGCGGGCGGAGATGCCGAGGCCGTCATCGTCTTCGACGGCAACCACGAGCCGCCGGGAGATGCGGGCGAGAAGGTCGCCGGGGTCCGCATCGTGTTTTCCACCGCAGACAGCAGCGCAGACCGCGTCATCGAGAAGCTGAGCCGGGACGCGCGCGAGCGCGGCATCGAGGTCATGGTGGTCACGAGCGACGCGACCGTCCAGAACACCGTCTTCGGGTTCGGGGTCGATCGCATGAGCGCGAACGGCTTCAGCCGAGCGGTCGCGCGCGACGAGCACGAGCGCTCCCTCGACGAAGCGCCGGGAATAGCCGTCAAGAACACCGTTGCCGAACGCCTGTCGCCGGGCATGGCCGAGAAACTCGCCGCCCTGCGCGACTCGCTGGGCGCTGCGGGCGGAGGCTCTCCGAGAGGAACCGCATGAACATCGAAGTCGTCGCCGTCGGCAAACTCAAGGAGCGCTTCTGGGCGGATGCGTGCGCGGAATACATCAAGCGTCTGCGCGGATACTGCACGCTCGCTGTGCGAGAGGTCCCCGATCGCGACCCGCGGATCTGCGGGGGCGAAGAGGCGTCCCGCACGCTTGAGGGCAAGGGGATTCTGGATGCGCTGCCGTCGCGCGCGCACGTGATCCTTCTCGACATCCAGGGAAAAGCGCTTTCAAGCGAAGACATCGCGGGCCGCTTGGACGATCTCAAGCTCTCGGGCATAAGCGACGTCGCCTTCGTCATCGGAGGATCCGACGGCGTGAGCGCGGACGTGCGCGCCCGTGCGGACGAACGGGTATCGTTCGGCCGCATCACGCTGCCGCACAACCTCGCGCGCGTGGTCGCGCTCGAACAGATCTACCGTGCCTTCAAGATCAGTAGGCACGAACCGTACCACAAGTAATCGCGGCCCCGTGCCGCATGTCGCGCGGCCTCGTCGGCCGCATCGGCGGCCAGGCGGCCGCCCTGTCGAAAAGGAGAAGAAGGTGCCGTCGAAGAACACGCAGCCTCCTACGCTGTCATTTGAGGATGCGCAGCATATCTACCGGATCCTTACCAAGTCGTTCACGTTCGAGGAAGAATACCCGCTTGCGAATCTCGGGTGGTGCTTCGTGCGCGAAGGCATCGACAAGGAATCGTACGGCTTCATCAAGCTGCGCACGATGCTTGCCGAGCTCGAGTTCGTGACGCTTTCATCGCGCGAGATCAGCGGCGAGTTCCAGTCGACTTTCATCCTCCATGAGGCGCCTGGGTATGCACTCGATGCGCCTGAAGGCGCTTCAGGGGAACTAGACCGTGCCGATACCGCGGATGCGGCCGACGGCGCTGCGGAGACTGGAAGCCCGCGCTTGGATGCGGCCGGCGGTGCCGGTTCGGAAGATGCCGACGGATCGGAGGCGACGGACGATTCCGCAGCCGATGCGCAGGATTCCGACGAAGCTCCTGCGGCGGAAGCCGCTGCGAAGGCATCTTCCGAGACCGCCGCAGCCGAAGAGCCCGCGTCCAGCGTCGAGGCTCAGGCCGAGCCCGAGGCAGAACCGGCTGAAAAAGCCCCGAAGAAGCCCGCACGCGCACGTGCGACGCGTTCCCGCAAGAAGAAGGAAGAGCCGGCCGCCGACGAGGCCGAGGCGCCTTCGGCCTCGGCTGCATCCGCGTCCGATGCCGCATCCGCTTCGAGCGCCACGCCTGCGGATTCGGATGCCGACGGGGCCGACGCGAAAAGCGCGCCTGCGGAAGAAGCGGAAAAGGACGCGTCCGACGAGACGTCCGCACCCGCCAAGCCCGCGCGCGCACGTGCGACCCGGACGACCAAGGCCGCCAAAACCACCAGGACGCGCAAGACGGCCAAGAAGGCCGAGGCCGAGAAGCCTGCCGCATCCGACGATGCGGAGGAGCGCGCGAATCCCGACTCGGACGCAGCCTCGACGGCTGTGCCCGACGGCGCGACGGCACCCGTCGCCGATGCCGTTGCCGAGGTTTCGTCCGAAAGCGAAGCGGCTTCTGTCGCGGCTGCCGATGCCGACGCTGCTGCCGAATCTGCGTCTGCGCCGGCGAAGAAGACGCGGCGCACCGCGCGCAAGAAGGCCGCTCCGAAGGCGAAGGCCGCCGATGCCGAACCGGCTGAAGCGGCGGAGGCCGCACCTTCGCCGGCCGACGCTTCCGTTTCCGACACGGAGGCGATCGATACGGAAGCCGAGGCCGAGAAGAAGCCCGCGCGCACCCGCACGACGCGTCGCCGCACCTCCACGAAGATGAAGACCGGGACGGAATCGGACGATGCCGCCGACGGGGCCGAAGGCGCCTCTGCGTCCGAAGCGGCCGCACCCTCGTCCGAGAAGAGCGTCGCCTCGTCCGAGGCGCCCGAGGCATCCGCCGCGTCCAGCAAGAGCGCGTCTGCACCTGCGGAAACCGTCGAGGTGTCTGCGTCCGATGCGTCCGCGTCTTCCGAATCCGCGCCCGAATCGGCATCTGAGGCAGCGCCTGAAGCAGCGCCCGCTCCGTCCTCTTCGCGCCGCGGCAGGCGCGGCGGCCGCGGCCGCGGCCGGGGTCGCGGCGATGCGGAGCGGAAAGAGGATGCTTCCGCCGATCAGGGCGCCGAAACATCCGATCAGTCGGGAGATGCCAAGCCCGCTGCGGGAAGGACGTCTTCGCGCACGCGCGGACGCCAGCAGAAATCCGTGGCGGCATCCGATGTGCTGCGCTCCACGATCAGGCGTAATCGCCGCTATGCGCCCGCACGCGTGTTCGAACGCTTCGCATATCTGGGGCACTGGAAGGATTTCCTGAAGAGCCTCGCGGCCATCGCGCTTCCGGAGCCATGGGACTTCAACGGCGATGCCGACGCCGCTCCGCGCCGATACACCATTCTGAGCAACTACATCCGCTACACGTTCTATCGCCTGACGCTCGAGGACAAGATCGGCTACTCGTCCGACGAGACGTTCTGCGCGTTCAACACCGGGCTCGTGGATACCCATTACGACGACATCTATGCCTGCTTCGAGCGCAACGAGAAGACCGAGGCCTTCCAGCCCTGGTCGTTCACGAGCTTCTGCACGGCGGGCACAGGACGCTACGGCAAGCAGCTCGTGCGCGAGCTCAACCCGCTTCCGCAGCCGGCGAGCTACCTGTCGCGCAAGGAAGACCTGCTGTTCGATCTCGACCGCCAGATCGTGTGCGACATCGAGCACATCGTCATCGACAACATCCATCGCCTACCGCTCGAATTCCTGCGCGACGAGCTCGCCTCGTCGAAAGAATGCATGGCGGTGCTCGCCGATATCGAATCGGCCCCGGACGCAGAGGCGGAAGCCGAGGCGTATGACAGTCTGCGCACCATCATTTCCACGAAGTCGCGCCTGTTCAGCCGCTTGAGCAATAGCGTGAACGCTGCGATTGACATCGCGCGCCGCCAGGTGCGCTGGAACTACAAGACGGCTGTGCCTGCGTACTATCCGCGGACCAACAACATGAACCTGCTGCTGCCGCTGAACCTGACCGAAGACAACATCCCCGACGTCGCGCTCGTGGTCGAACTGCAGAAATCGGGTAACTACCAGGGGCAGACGATCATCACGATGGTGCAGGCCTATCGCGACGCGCGTCTGGTGTGCCGCCCGTACATCGACTGGCTGTCGCCGGCGACGATCGTCGACGAGATGGATGATGACGACGATGACGACGGGCAGGATCCCGAGGGCGAGACCGAAGCCTGAGCCGGATGAGCCTCGCCCGTGTGCATGGCGCAGCGTGCTCCGGGCAGCCAGGCGTGCATCGGGCCTCGCCGTGCGCCCGTATGCGTGGGTGCATGACGGGGAATCCGAACGGCGCCGTTGGATAACGAGGAAGGAACCACCATGAAGATCGATATGGCCGAGGTCGAAGACCTGCTGGGAGAAGATCCCCATATGCTGCTCGTCGACGTGCGCACGCGTGCGGAATTCGATGAGGGGCACATTCCCGGAGCGGGGAACATGGCTGTGGACGACATCTGCGACTGCCTGTACGACGAAGCGATCGCCGAACGCGGGCTCGATGGAATCGCGCACGCGCGGGGCATGGAACTGTCCGACGACGCATCGGTGATCGTGCTGTATTGCCGAAGCGGCCAGCGCAGCGCGCGTGCCGTCGAGCATATGGAGGCGCTCGGATACATGAACGTGTACGACGCCGGCGGCATCGGCGGCTGGCACGGCGAAGTGGTGACGAGCGCTCAGGAACGGGCCGAGAAGCTTCTCGAAGCGGATAAGGCGGCCGTCGCAGCAGCTCGGAATACCGGACATGCGCGAGGGCATGGCCATGATCGCGCCTGCAGCTGCGGGCACGATCATGCCGAGGACTGAACCCGTTCTCGGCATGATCGAATTTCCCCCGTCCTTTGGCGATCTGAGAACGTCCTGTTCAGATGACTAATGAAAAATTAAGTATTTACGCAAGCGCCTGCTTTGGTTCGTTTCAAGGTAGGCGCTTCCCTCTGCCTTGGACATAGAATCCGCAGTAGAGAGTTCCATATCGAGAGAGAGGGAAGAGGGAGACATGGCGGATTACTTTGGAACCGATACGGTCGTATCCGAACTGCGTGAAGACGGGCTTCTCGTCATTCGCATCAATCGTCCCGACGTCGCGAACGCCTTGAACGGTGAGACTTCCGCGGCGATGGAGAACATCATGAACCATGCCGAGGCCGACAAGGCGGTTCGCGCCATCGTGGTCACGGGCACCGGCAAGGTGTTCTGCGCGGGCGAAGACCTCGGCGAGCTTTCTGCGGGCGGGGAATGCCAGACCGTGACCGAGCACGGCTTCGGCGGCCTGACGGCGCGTCTGTGCTCCAAACCCGTCATCTGCGCCATGAACGGCTCTGCGGCCGGAGGCGGTCTCGAGATCGCCCTTTCGTGCGACATGGTCGTCGCATCCGAGCGCGCGAAGATGGGATTCACCGAGGTGGGCTTGGGCATCATCGCCTCGACGGGCGGCCTCGTCCGCATGGCGCGCGACGTGAACCGCAAGGATTGCATGGAGCTTCTGCTCACCGGTCGCCGCATCAAGGCCGACCAGGCGAAGGCGCTCGGCATGATCAATTACGTCGTTCCTCCCGAGGAGGTGCTCGACAAGGCGATCGAGCTCGCGGAGGAATGCCTCAAGAACGCGCCGCTCGCCCTCAAATGGACCAAGTACGTCGTGCATGCCGCCGACCAGATGTCCGAGGAGGACGCGATGCGCTACAGCGACGCCGCGTACCGGTTCCTCGAGAAGACCGAAGACGGCATCGAGGGGCCGAAGGCGTTCGTCGAGAAACGCGATCCCGTCTGGGTCGGCCGCTAGGCTTCGATCGGCGCATACGAAAGCCCATCGAAAGGAGGGATGCGCAGGACGCGCATCCCTCCTTTTTTTCGCGTGTCCCTTCATCCGATGGCGATCGAAGAGAGCGACGGCCGGATTCGTCGTGCGCATATGCGGCGCAAGGAATCTAGGCACGGAATGCGCGAGCGGGGGTTTTCGCGATGCGGGCTAGGCACGGCGGTCCTCCTCGATGCGGGCGTCCCTTCGATGCGCGGCCTTGCGGGCGGCACGAGCCTTCCTTCTGGCGCGACCCGCGATCAGGCCTCCCGTTCGGGCGCAACCTGCGATCAGATTCCTCGTTCTGGCGCGATCCGCGACCCTCCTACGAGGGAAACGGCCAGTAGTCGGGAAGCGTGTCGATCGCGGCCCTGTCCGTCGGCGCTGTTTCTCCGGCGGGCACTTTGCGCTTGGTGACGTAGTCAATGAGGTCGGACCGCTTGTGGATCTGGGTCTTCGCGTAGATGTGCTGGATATGGGTCTGCGCGGTGTAGCTGGAGATGAAGAGCTGCTTGCCGATCGCTTCGGCCGTGTATCCGCGCACGACGTACGAAAGGACGTCTTTTTCGCGCGAGGACAGGCCGAACTCCTTCGCGACGGCTTCGATCTGCAGGTCGAGCTCGGCAAGGGAGTCGATGGGGGCGGTCAGCGCGGCGATCGCGTATTCGCGGCGCACGAGCGGGATGATGAGCACGACGAGGATGATCATGAACGCCATGGTCACCGGGGTGAGCAGCAGCTTCTCAAGGGCGGCGTTGTGCTCGAAGACGACGGCGATGCCGTTGCCGACGAGTATGCCGGCGCGTGCGAAGCCGCCGGAGAAGCCGAATGCCGTCGCGGGGCTGATATACCCGTTCGACGAGAGGACGCCGATGTACATGAGGAGCAGGATCTCGCAGATGAGGGATATGGTCAGCGCCGTAAGGAAGGCGGGAAGATACAAGGCGACGTCGTTCGCGGCATAGAGGATGACGGCTATGGTCGCGAATGCGAGCATCCAGGGGAACAGACGATAGATGTCGAATTTCCGGGACAGCTTCCCGAATGCGCCTATCACGCCTAAGACGGTGCCTCCGACCAAGGCGCCGACCGTGAACGTCGAATCTCCGAACGCCAGGTCGGGCACGGGAATGATGGCGACCACGAAGTAGCATGCAGCGCATGCGCTGATGCAGATTCCTCCGACGACCAGGGCGTTTCTGAATCCTTTGCTCCGTTCGTTCTGGGGAAGCGGCTTGGGGTAGTCGAGGCACGTCGCGCTCGTGCGGATGCGGATCAGACACCAGCTCGACATGATGGGCAGCAGCGCGACGAACGCGTCACCTGCCAGCGTTGGCAGGACGATGGTCGCCGCGAGGGAGAAGAGCACGACGGCGCTCACGGTCAGCGCGACCTGTCCGATATGGTATGACGCCTTGATCGTCGCGTACCATTCGCCCCATTGGATCCAGAGCAGCGCGTTGAAAATGCCGAGCGCGATAGGCAAGGCGATGGTCATGACCGGGTTTTCCGTGGTCGAGATGCCGAGGCAGAGCGCGAGCCCTCCCAGGGAAAGGACCGCAGGCGTCACGTAGAGCAGAGGCTTCACGTCCGAGAGGTGCCGTTCGCTGCGCAGAAGCAGGGGCGTGACGAACAGGGCAAGGGTCGAAGAGGCGAGCATGACGAGCCAGGCCACCGTGACCTGCCACGCGAGCAGCTCAACGTTCAGATATGCGTTCGGGACGAACCATATGCAGTGAAACCATGCGATGATGAGCGATATTCCCACGTAGAGCGTGATGGCCGGCTTGCGCTTCTTCGCGGCGGCCTTATCCGTCAGGACGCAGGAATCCTGCGCGGCCCCCTCGTGCGATTTCCTGGATTTCATCTGATCGGCCATAGCGACTGCCAATCCCTTCTTCGCGTTCCCCTATGCATCGGAGGTTCAGAGGCAGGCCGCGTCGAATTATGGAGCCGCGCCTCGTGACGGATGGGATATAAGATTCATCGAGCTTGGTGCTGACGGGTTCATTAGATTAAACCACCCCGGCGACGTTCTGTCATCGGGAAACGGGAAAGGAGAATGCGCCTTTCCTTCGCACGGGGCTTTCAACGGATCGGCTTTCGTCAGCCGATGCGCTCGATGCCGGCATGCACCGTGCGGCGCAGCGTTTCTCGCGCAGTCGTTCCGTTCCTCCGACGGAGGAGGACGACTGCGCGTCCCGAGGATCGCGAAAGGTTCGATTCGTTCGGTCCTTCACGGCGGCACGGACGTTCGGGCTGCGTTCCGGCTTTGAGGCCCGGATCGAAAATCGCATCACCATACACAATATATTGACGCATGAAATGAAAAGCACATCATCTTGCGTACTAGAAAACTAAGTAATCGGCCATTACTCGTTTTCGAGCGATGCTTCATGAATCCTCCATGTGGAGAATCTCCATAAAACGACGCCGGAAGGACGGCAATGGATGGGCGTTCTTCCGTGGCGCGTCGTGAAGGGGACCTCACGCGGCGAAGGGAGGCGAGAGAGGCGGCGGTCCCGTCCTGCGAGCGCATCTCCCCTATTCCTTTACGGTGACGGGCCTATAAGGAATCGGGGAGCTGCAGGGTTGGATGCATTGCATACTCGAAGAAGGGAAGGCTCATGCTGCTTGCAAAGAGCAAGGGTGAAGTCACCTACAAAGATATCTCCGGACTTCACAAGTGGTTCCTGATCATTCTGATCTCGATGGGTTCATCGGTCGTATACACGCCGATGTATCTGAAGAACATTTTCTACGATCCCCTGATGCAGGCCATCGGATGCAGCAATGCCGACTTGGGCATGATGGTTTCCATGTACGGCATCGCGGCGGTCGTCTGCTACCTGCCTTCGGGCATCGTCGCCGACAAGTTCCGCATGCGCACGCTTGCGACCGTCGGCTTCGTCGGGACGGCGGCTCTCACGTTCGTCTACGCCGCGCTTCCGTCCCTCGTCGTCTGCTACATCATCTTCCTCGGCATGGGAGTCACCTCGATTCTCATCTGGTGGGGCACCCGCTACAAGGTTATCCGCCTGTGCTGCGAGGAAAACGAATACTCTCAGAAGATCGGCATCAGCTATTCGATCTACGGCCTGGCGGGATTGGTCGTCGGCCTCGTCAACACCGCGATCGTCGCATCGTTCGCCGACGCCGTCACGGGCGTGCGCGTCATGATCGTCTTCCTCGGCGCGATCCTGCTCATCATGGGCGTCCTGTCCTATATCCTGATTCCCGACTTCAAGGGTGAGATCAGCCAGAACTCCGGTCTCTTCGATCTCAAGGATGCCGTCGAGGCGTTCAAGTGGCCCGGCGTCATCTGGGCGGCGCTCACGATGTTCTTCGTGTATTCCGTCTATCAGGGCGCGACGTACACCACGCCCTACATGACGCAGGCCTTCGGCGCGGACGACACCCTCGTCAACGTCATCGGCCTCATCCGCACCTACGGAATCGGCCTGCTCGCCGGTCCGGTCGTCGGCTGGCTTGCGACGAAGATCAAGAGCGCTTCCAAGGCCATGGTCATCTGCTTCCTGCTCTCCATCGGCCTGCTCATCGGCTTCATCATCATGCCGACCACTGCCGGCGTGGCCGTCGTCGCCTCCATGGTCGTCCTATTCGGCTTCACGACCTACGGCGCCTTCTCCATCGGTTCTTCCCCGCTGTCCGAGATCAAGATGCCGATGCGCATCTTCGGTACGGCCACCGGCCTGCTGTCCGTCATCGGCTTCATGCCGGACATGTTCATCCACGCTTGGTACGGCTCGATGATCGATGCGAAAGGTCTCGATGCCTATCCGCAGATCTTCGGGATCGAAACCGCTCTCGCCGTGATCGGGATCTTCTGTCTGGCCATGCTTCTCCGCACCGTGAAGAAGCATTCCCAGCAGATCGAAACCGAAGGCACCGAATAACCGGCATCACGTCCGCGTCGGCCGCCTCGAACCTTCGACGGCCGACGCGCATCCGAGACGGAGAGGAGATCTTATGGACAACAAGCTCGATGTCATGCCTCTCATGACGGATCAGATGAAGGCCGTCGTGCGCAAACAGAAAGAGCTCGTGGAGGATGCATTCGCGACGGATGTCGGATACGACGAGATGCGTGCGAACTACATCAAGGAGCGCCGTTTCTGGAACGAAGGCGGCCCCGTGATGTCCTCGACCGAAGAGATGGCCCTCGAAGGCCCGGCAGGCCCGTTCCGCGTGCGTCTGTATCGTCCGACCGCATCGGTCGAGGCGCGCCCTGCGATCGTCTACATCCATGGGGGCGGGTTCGTCGTGGGAAACTGCGATACCCACGACCGCGTCTGCCGGCTGATCGCCGCAGGGACGGATGCCGTCATCGCGAGCGTCGACTACCATCTGTCTCCCGAATCGAAGTTCCCGACGAATATCCGGGAATGCGCGCTGGCGGCGCGGCACATCCATGAGCATGGTGCCGAGCTCGGCATAGACGGCGACGATATCTCGCTTGCCGGCGACTCGGGCGGCGCGGTGCTTTCCATGGCGACCAACCTATGGCTTCGCGACGAGGTGGGCGATAACGCGTACGTGAAGGCCCTGCTGCTCTACTACGGCTACTACGGCCTGCGCGATTCGTGCTCCCGCCGCCTCTTCGGATCCTCTATCGACGGTCTGAGCAAGGAAGATCTGGCGTATTACGATTCGTGCTGGATAGGCGACCTGACGGATGAGGCGCTGGGCAGCCCGTACTACGACATGCTTTCGAACGATCTCAAGACGTCCATGCCGGGCTGCTACATCGCGTCAGCCGGGCTCGATCCTCTGCGCGACGACAGCGCATGCCTGCATGCGATCCTCGACGAGATGGGCGTTCCCAACGTCTATGAGAATTTCGAAGGCGTCCTGCATGCCTACATCCATCACACGCGCATGCTCGACGAAGCCAACGTCTGCATCGAGCACAGCGTCGATTTTTGGAAACGGCGACACGAGTTCGCTTAGCAAGAAGGCCGGCAGCGGGCCTTACGGCCCGCAGACGCCGGCTCATCCGACGGCGCGCCGCAACCGCGCCCCCGATACTAGAGGAGGACCTCCATGGACTTCAGTTTGACCGATGAGCAGGAGTTGATCGTCGAGAGCTATCGCGACCTCATGGAAAGTGAGAATTGGGAGACGTATTTCCACGAGTGCGACGAGAATCACACGTATCCCCTGCGATGGACGAAGGCGCTCTGCGACCTCGGGTTCGACAGGATCCTTCTTCCGGAGGAGCACGGCGGGCTCGGGCTCGAGGACCCCAACGTCACGCTCATGGCCATCTACGAGGAGCTCGGCCGCTACGGCGCCCCGACCTACGTGCTCTATGAGCTCACCGGCTTCACGACCATCCTGCGCGAGGGCACGCCTGAGCAGATCGACGCCATCCTCGGCTCCCTGGGCTCAGGCGAGCAGATCTTCAACTCCGCCTGCACCGAGCCTGGCGCGGGTTCCGATGTCGGCGGCCTGACCACGACCTACACGCGTCGCAATGGGAAGATCTACCTCAACGGCACCAAGACGTTCATCACGTCGTCCAAGGGCGTCAAGTATCTGATCATCATGTGCCGCGATGCCGATAACCCCGATGTCATCAGCGAATTCTTCGTCGATATGTCCAAGCCCGGCATCGAGCTGTCCCCGCTGCCCAAGCTCGGCCTTCGCATGGATTCCTGCTGCGAGGTCTATCTCAATGACGTGGAGATGGAGGAGAAGGACTTCTTCGGCACGGAAGGCAACGGCTTCAACCGCGGCATCGCCGACTTCAATTTCGAACGCTGGCTTGTCGGCGCCTGCGATTACGGCACGGCGATCTGCGCGTTCGAAGATGCCGCGAAGCACGCCTGGCAGCGTATCGCGTTCGGTAAGCCCGTCGCCCGCTTCCAGCTCAACACGCTGAAGTTCTGCACCATGAAGATCAAGCTCGACGCCATGAAGCACATGCTGTACGAGGCGGCCTGGAACGCCGACAGGAACGCGGGGAACTACGACGCCGGCGCGGCCGCGGCATGCAAGTACTACTGCGCGAACGCATCCTTCGAGGTCGTCGACGATGCGATGCAGATCATGGGCGGCATCGCGGTTGCGAGCGAGCATCGGGTCAACCGCATCTGGCGCGACCTGCGCGTCGATCGCGTATCCGGCGGCACCGACGAGATGATGATCCTCACCGCGGGCAAAGCGGCCATCAAGCCGTTCCGTCCGTAGGCCCGCACGTCCATCGAACGATTCGGGAAGAGCGCGGAGTGCGGCCGCCGAGGCCTCGCCGATGCGCGCGACGACGGCGCGTCGCGCTCCGCCTTCATACGAGTAAGGAGACCACACCATGGCACTTCCAACCGAGAAGCCTTCGTTCGGCGTCCTTGATGGCGTGAAAGTCGTGTACGCAGCCGTCGAAGAAGCCGTTCCGCGCGCGTGCGACCTCATGGCCGACTGGGGCGCCGACGTCGTCTGGCTCGAGAACACCGGCGCCGGCGACACCGTGCGCGACACGAAATGGGTCAAGCAGGCCGAGCGCCGCAACCAGCGTTCCGTTTCGATGAACTACTTCAGCGATGAGGGCAAGGAGATCATCCGCAGGCTCGTCGCCGACGCCGATATCTTCATCGAGGCGTCGAAGGGCGGTACGTGGGCGCGCAAGGGCATCACCGATGAATTCCTGTGGGAGGCGAATCCCAAGCTCGTGATCGCCCATGTGTCCGGCTTCGGCCAGACCGGCGATCCGGGCATGGTCAAGCGCGCCGCCTACGACCTGACGGTCATGGCGTATTCGGGCTACATGAGCCAGAACGGCACGCCCGAGCAGCCGATGAATCCCGGTCCGTACACGGGAGACTACATCAATTCGCTCATGCTGCTCAGCGCCACGCTTGCGGCGCTGCGCAAGGCCGACCGCACCGGGCAGGGGGAGAGCATCGATTTCGCGATGTACGAGACGTTGCTCACCATGGGCCAGTATTACCTGGTCGATTACTTGAACGAAGGAATCGTCTGGCCGCGCCCCGGCGCCCGCAACCAGAATCTTTGCGGCATCGGCGAATACGCCTGCGCAGACGGCTTCATCGGGCTGTGCCTGTACGGCGTCAGCCAGAACAAGTACCTGCTCGAGACCATCGGGCTCGGCCATCTCTGGGGAACCGAGGACATTCCTGAAGACTGTTCCGCCCTGTGGCTCTCGAACCCGCATGCGGCCGAGATCGAGGCGCGCCTCGACGCCTACTGCCTCGCGCACAGCAAGTTCGACATCGAGCGCGATTTCTCCGAGCATCGCATCGCCGCCCAGGTCGTGAAGGAATTCCCCGATCTGGTCGAGGAAGAGCACATGAAGCTGCGCGAGAACTGGCTCGAATGGGAGATGGAAGACGGCGGCACGTTCAAGGGCCTGAACGTCTTCCCGAAGTTCCAGCAGACGCCCGGCCAGGTCTGGCGTCCGCTGCCTTCCCTGGGTGCGGACACGGCCGACGTCCTTGCGAAGATCGGCTATACGCCCGAGCAGATCGCAGACCTCGAGGCCGCAGGGATCGTGAAGACCGCGTAGCGCGCCTTTCCGCGGGCCGGCCCGTGCGCGGCCGGCCCGCATACGTCATGGCCGCGATCGACAAAGGGGGCGATAAGGCGTCATGCGTCTGTCCGACAGAGAGACATTGCGTACCTGGTGGACAGGGCTCGTCGAGCGCTGCGGCGATCGGTGCTTCCTGCGTTTCCAGGCATGCGACGCTTCGACGAGGTCGTTCACGTATGCCGAGTTCTACGCGTACGTGAGGCGTATGGCAAACTTCCTGATCGAAGACGGGGTGCGGCCGGGAGAGAACATAGCGGTGCAGCTGTACAACTCTCCGGAGTCGATCGCCGCCCTTTTCGCCATCGCCGAGGCAGGCGCGGTTTCAGTGCCGTTGAATATCCAGCATAAGCTGGATGAATGCGTGCGCGTTATCGAACGCTGCAACATCGGGCGCATCATCACGGATCCTGATTTCCAGGAATACTACGATGGGCGCGAAGGATCGTATGCCATACCCCGTCTGTACGTGAGCCACGTGTCGGACGGAACGCTTTCGCCCGGATCGATCGACTTCGATGCCGCGGTCGCGCGGCAATCGGACGTGCTGTCGGAGGTCAGGTCCCAGGCAAGCGGCGACGTCGTCGAGATCATGTTCACGTCGGGGACGACCTCGGCGCCGAAAGGCGTGGAGGTGACCCATGCCAACTTCGTGCTGAGCGGGCAGTACGGATGCTGGCAGCATGCCATGCGCCCCGACGACGTCTTCCTGACGACGATGCCGGCGTTCCATTCGAACTTCCAGCTCGCCGCCTTGACGCCCGTGCTCGCGGCAGGAGCGACCCTCGTCTTCGTGGCCAAATACAGCGCGCGAAGGTTCTGGTCCCAGGTGGTAAGCCATGGCGCCACGCTCACCCAGATGGTGTCCATGATGGTGAAGACCACGCTGATGCAGCCGGTCGATGCGCATGAGCGCGACCATCGCCTGAGAAGCGTCCAGTACTACCTTCCCTTGAGCGAAGAGGAGAAGGATCGCTTCGAGAATCGGTTCCGCGCGCGTCTCCAGAATTGCTACGGGCTGACCGAATCCATCTGCTGGGCGGCGACGGAGCCTCCTTTCGAACGGGGGCCGTGGCCTTCGGTCGGGCGCGTCGGCATCGGATACGCCGTCGAGGTGAGGCGCGCCGACGGCTCGTGCGCCTCTTCCGGCGAAGAAGGGGAGATCTGTATCCAAGGCGTTCCCGGAACGACGCTTATGAAAGGGTACTATCAGGATGCGGCCGCGACCGCGCAGGCGCTAGACGGCGATGGATGGCTCCATACCGGCGACGTGGGCGTCTTCGATGAGCGCGGATGGCTCTTCTTCGTCGACCGCGATTCGAACATGATCAAGCGGGCGGGCGAGAACATATCCGCCGCCGAAGTAGAGCATGCGATCATGGAAATGCCCCAGGTGAAGGAAGCTGCCGTCATCGGCGTCGCGGATCCTGTGCGCGACGAGGCCGTGAAGGCGTTCGTGGCGCTGGAAGCCGGCGCGCACGTCTCGGCCGACGAGATCCGGTCGTTCTGCGCGCAGCGCCTCGCGGACTACAAGGTTCCGGGCTGCGTCGCCTTCGTCGATGCCCTTCCGAAGACGAGCGTGGGGAAGGTCGCCAAGAAGCTCTTGCGCGAAGAATAGGTCTTTTCGCATCGATGGGTCAGCGCGTTTCGCTTCACGGCAGGCGTTGCGGTTTTGCATCGGAAGGAGAGGCGTTTCCCGGCGCGCCGCGTTCGCGCCGAATCCGACAAGGAGTGATGCGTTCATGAGCGATATCAAAGGCAAAACCAAGGTCGTGAGTCCGCCGGGTTCGTCCGACCGTTCCGACCCCTCCATCGTCATCGACGATGTTCCCATGACTCCGTTTTTACGCCGCGTCTCGATCTTCTCAAGCGGAGGGTCGTTTCTGGACGGATACGTCCTTTCGCTGATAGGCGTAGCATTGACGCAGATCAAACCCATGTTCGATCTGACGCCGTTCGAGAGCGGAGCCGTCGGAGCCTCGGTCATGCTGGGCATTCTTTTCGGAACGATATTCGGCGGGTATCTGACCGATGCCATCGGACGCAAGCGCATGTTCACGCTCGATGTGATCGCCATCGGGGTCTTCTCGGTCCTAAGCGTCTTCGCGACGACCCCTGCCCTGCTCATAGCCGCCCGTTTCGCCGTCGGCCTCTTCGTCGGAGCGGACTATCCGATCGCTACGTCGCTTATCGCGGAATATACGCCGCGCAAGCACCGGGCGATTTCCATGGGGGCCGTTTCCGCGGCCTGGTACCTCGGCGCCACGGTTGCGGCGTTCGTCGGATACGCCCTGTACTCCGTCGACGGAGGCTGGCGTTGGATGCTCGGAAGCGCGGTCATTCCCTGCGCCGTCCTGCTCATCGGACGGCATGGCATTCCCGAATCGCCCATCTGGCTCGCCCAGAAGGGGCGGGTCGAGGAAGCGCGCAAGATCGTCGAGGACATCTACGGCCCGGGCGTCGAGATCCCGCACGAAGACGTCACGGAGAAGATTCCTCTGAGGCGGCTGCTTTCGAGCGGATACCTCAAGCGCATGCTCTACGTCGCCATCTTCATCATGTGCCAGGTCGTGCCGATGTATGCGATCTACATCTTCGGCCCCGACATCATGTCCGCCTTCGGGCTCGGCGAAGGCAGGGCCTCCATCCTCGGCGAAAGCGCCGTGAGCCTGTTCTTCCTCGTGGGAACGATACCGGCGATGTTCTGGCTCAATTCCATGGGCCGCAGGAAACTCGTCATCCTCAGCCTTTCCATGATGTTCGTCGGGCTGCTCGTCCTCGGTATCTGGCCGACTGCCCCGATGTACGTCGTCATCGCCGCCTTCGGGCTCTACGCCTTTTTCAGCGGAGGGCCGGGAATCCTGCAGTGGCTGTATCCGAACGAGTTGTTCCCGACTTCGGTGCGCGCTTCTGCGGTCGGCATCGCCATCGCCTTCACGCGCATCTTCACGATCGCGTCGACCTACGGCATGCCGTTGTTCTTGGAAGCCTTCGGGATCGGTGCGACGATGCTGGTTGCGGCCGGGCTCGTGGGGACAGGGCTGGTGCTGTCGTATATCATGGCGCCGGAGACCAAGGGGCAGACGCTTCTGGAGTCGAGCTCTTTGTGAGGGTCGGCATCTCAGGCATGGAAGGGCGTGCGATATGGACGTGAGGATAGCGCTCGATGCGCGGAACAAGAAGATGATCGCGATCGTCGTGCTGGTGCTTGCGGGGACGATCGCGGCCGTCGTCGGGGCCATGGTCGCATTCCCGGACAACGTCCGCGCGCGCCTGGCCGTTCTCGTCCTCGCGCTCGCCGCGGTCGTGGGCGCGGTCTTCTGGATCCTTCAGAAGTTCGTGGCGCGGCGCTCCGAAGAGGATGCGCGGGCGGCGGGCGAGCGCATCATCGACGCGTACCGCGACGGCGGAAGCGTGAAGGGGCTTCTGGGCGAATGCGAGCGATACCTCGATGCGAACATAGCCCTCGAGGCGAGGATCGATTTCATGGAGCGCATCGCGCGCATGCTGATCGAAGACGGGCATGCGCGCGATGCGCGCACGGTCGTCGCGTTCATGGCCGATCGCAATCTTCTGCCCGACGGGGAGCGCAAGCTGGATGCCGCCGTGCGTCGGCTCGGCATGTGATCGCCTGCATGAAGAACCGCACCCCCGAATCCCGGAACGAATGGCTTCCTGGTTCTGGGGGGGTGCGGTTCAAATCTGGAGGGGGGGGTGCGGTTCGATAAGGCTTCGCCTTTTCCGTCCATGCGCGCCTGCATGGCCGTCGGCCCTTCGCCGGCTTAAACGGCTTCGCCCTCGACGAGGATCTGCGGCCGTTCGGGCACGGAGATGTAGTTCCTGGTGTTGGCAAGCCCCATGGCCACGGTCGATCCGTTATGCAGGAGCGACGACGTCTGGGGCGTGATGACGCCGGCGATGCCGAGCGCGAGCAGCGCGGAGTTGAACGCCATCGTGCGGACGAACGAGCCGTCCAGCCGCTCGATCAGACCCTGGCTCAGCTTGCGCAGGTTCACGATGCTCTCGAGGTCGGATCCCGTCAGGACGATGTCGGCGACTTCCTTGGCGATGGCCGAGCCTTGGCCCATCGCGATTCCCACATCGGACTTCGAAAGGGCGGGGGAGTCGTTCACGCCGTCGCCCACCATGGCGACCACGTAGCCTTCGGCTTTGAGCTCATCGAGATAGGCGAACTTGTCCTCGGGAAGCATGTCGGCCCTGAATTCGTCGATGCCGGCCTCCGCCGCGATGCGCTCCGCCGTCTTCTTGGCGTCGCCGGTAAGCATGACGATCTTCTTGAAGCCGAGCGTGCGCAGCATATGCAAGGAGGCCTTCACATTGTCCTTCAGCGGATCCTGGAGTCCCAAGACGCCGACGAGCGTGCCGTCGACCGCCAGATAGAGCGGGGAGAGCCCGTGGAAGTCGTCTTCGAGCTTCTTGACGAGCGCGCAGGGAATCTCCACGTGCTCGTCTTCCACGACGAAGTGGCGCGATCCGATGACGACGCGCTTGCCGCCGAGCGATGACGCGATGCCGTGCGCGACGATGTATTCGACCTCGGCGTGGCGCTCGCGATGCTTGATGCCTCGTTCGGCGGCGGCGTTCACGACGGCGCGCGCGACGGGGTGCGGGAAATGCTCTTCCAGGCAGGCGGCCAGACGGAGGATCTCCTCCTCGGGCCATTCCGGGACGATGGGGTCGATCCGCACGAGCTTGGGCGTGGCTTCCGTCAACGTGCCGGTCTTGTCGAAGACGATGGCGTCGGCCTTCGCGAAGGTCTCGAAGTGCTTCGCCCCCTTCGTCATGACGCCCATCTTGGCGGCGTTGCTCATGGCGGTCATGACCGCCACCGACCCGGTCAGCTTGAGCGCGCAGGAATAATCGACCATGAGGGCGGCCGACGTCCTGACGAGGTCGCGCGTGGCGAGTGCGACGATGCCTGCGAGCAGGAAGTTGTACGGCACGATCCGATCCGCCATGCGCTCCATGCGCGACTGCGCCTCGGATTTCAGGGCATCTGACTGCTCCACCATCGTGACGATGCTGCGCAGGCGGGTGTCGCCCGCCTCGGATTTGACGCGCACGAAGATCTCGCCGTCTTCGACGGTGGTGCCCGCGTACACATCGTCTCCGACGCCGCGCGGGATGGCGAGCGGCTCGCCGGTGAGCGTCGCCTGGTTGACGGCGGCCTCGCCGCGTTCGATCACGCCGTCGACGCTGATGGCCATGCCGGTGCGCACGACGATCAGATCGCCCGCCGCAAGATCGACGGTCGGGATGGAGATCTCCTGGTCGTCCTCGATCTTCTGCGCGCGCTCGGGAATGTCGAGCAGGGATGTGATGAGTTCGTTCTCGGACGCTGCGCGCGTGTATTCCTCGAACGTTTCTCCGACGTTGAGCAGCAGCATGGTCTCGCCGGCCGTCGCGGGGTCTTTCTTGACGAACGACATGGCGATCGCCGCGGCGTCGAGCACGGGGACGGTCAGCCGCCCTTTGAGCAGCTCGTCGATGCCGGCTTTCAGGAACGGCAGGAACGCGGCGACCGTGAAGGCCGCGCGGATGGGTGCGGGAAGGAACCAGCGCTTGGCGAAGTACGCGCCGATGAGGTTCGCCAGATTCAGGAAGAGGCGGTATGCGCGCGGAGCCAGCGTGATGGCGTATTCGCTGCGGGCCTTCTCGATGTCGTCGGGCCCGATCGAGCACAGGTGCCCGATGACCGACCCGCGCGCGCCCTCGACAGGCGTGTACTCGACCGCCATCTGCGCTATGCGTCCGTATACCCGCACCTTGGTCACGTACATGCACTGGTGCGCGACGGTGATGAGCGCGTCGATATCGCGTTCGGGGACGCGACCGGCGAGCCCGAGGCGCATATGCCCGGGAAATTCCTTCATGATGCGTATCTGCATGTCGCAGCTCCTTGCGATGCGTGTGCGTGCGGGCGGCGGCCCTCCTGACGAGAATCGGCTAGCCTCGCACGAGGCTAGCCGATTCGTGAAACGTCCGCGCGAGGCGCGGTCAGACCGGGTTATTCGGCCTCGGCCTCGGGCGCGGCGTTGATGAAGTTGGCTTCGGAGACGATGTCGTCGACCTCGGCCTTGGCCTGCTCGACGATGTCTTCGTAGCTCTGCTTGGCGCGCAGTCCGGCAGCGACGCCTTGGACATAGCATTTACGCGCGGGCTCGCTCTTCAGGGCCTTCAGGCCGAGGGTGCCGATGAGGAAACCGCATCCGATGAAGCCCCACTCCTTCTTTCCGAACATATCCGCATCCTTTCTCTTAGGTGTCGTGTCTGCGTGAAGGTCGGACGCAGCCTTTCGAAAGGGTCGCGAACGATCTCTTGGCAGTGTTATATCACACGCGCCGCGGTTAATCGCGGTAAACATGAAGCGTCATCCTTTTCTAACAAATATGCAGGTCAAATGCGCTTATGCGGTACACTTGGGTAACTTTTCCTCTAGGGCCGCGGCAGGGTTTCGAGCGTGTTTCCAGGTTTGGGCGCGATGCGATTCGTCGCGCGAGTTCAGCCGAAAGGTGCAGATTCAGGTAACTTGCGCCGCGAAATGTTAGACTCGGGTGCGATCGAGTGCGCGTATCGCGCGCCGACGCACGGATGGGCGCGTCGCAGCCGTGCGTCGGCGCCCGTCGCGGACCCGTGAAATGCCGTAGTTTTCAGAGGAGTTTCTTCATGAATGCTTCAACTTTGGTCATCGTCGCCGTCATCGTCGTGCTCGCGTTCTTCGCCGGGCGTCGCATGTTCGCCGTGTATTTCGGGAACAAGGGGTGCTGCGGGGGCGGATCCACGAAACCGTACGCGAAGAAGTTCGCGAACGTGACGGTCGAAGACACCGACGAGTCGCACTATCCCTATGCGCTCGAGCTTATGATCGGTGGTATGACCTGCTGCAATTGCACGCGCGCGGTCGAGAACGCCATCAACAGCCTGCCGGACGCCTGGGCCACGGTCGACCTCGAAAGCCGCAAGGCCACGGTTCGCTCGAAGCAGCCACTCGATCAGGATGCCGTCGAATCCCTGGTCGATGCGGCCGGCTATTACATCATCCGCCTTCCCAAAGAGGCTGCGGAGAACTGAGCGACGCATCGGGCTTGCGGCTGAACGGCCGTCACGCCGCGCACGGACGTTCCTGCGAAGCGTGACGGCCGTCGTCGCGCATGCGCCGGCTTGAGGCTGCGTGCGAAGCGTTTCGTCCGCATCGCCGCCGCCGCGCCGTCCCGTCCGCGCATCCCTATACGGTATAATCCCTCCCGCTGCTTATCCGCAGCGCCGTTCGGCGCGAACCGACGAGGGGGAACGACGTGGCCATTCGCAAGATGACGAAGGCGGAGAAGAGCTGGATCATGTACGACGTGGGCAATTCCGCGTTCGTGCTGCTCTCGACGGCCTTGATCCCGGTCTATTTCAGCTCGATCGCCACAGGAAACGTCGTTGTGGCTTGGGGATACGCCGAAACCATCGCATCGCTTGCCATCGCGCTCGTCATGCCCGTCCTCGGCAGCCTCGCCGACATGAAGGGCATGCGCAAGAAGTTCGTCGCCGGCACGGTGGGCACAGGCGCCGTCGCCTGCGTGGCCCTCGGCCTGCCTTCGAGCGCGTTCGTGTTCCTGCTCGTGTACGTGATCGCGTCCATCATGCTCAACTCGTCCATGGTCTTCTACGACGCCCTTCTGGTGGACGCCACCGACGAAGACCGGTTCGACATCATCTCCAGCAACGGTTATGCCTGGGGCTATCTGGGAAGCACCGTGCCCTTCATCGCGTGCCTGGGGCTCGTGCTGGGTGCGGGGTCGATCGGGCTGTCAACGCCGACGGCCATGAAGCTCGCCTTCGCCATCACGGCGCTCTGGTGGATCGCGTTCACGATTCCCCTGATGCGCAACGTGCATCAGTCGCATTTCAAGGAACGCCCCGAGCGTCTTTTCGCGGACTCGTTCAAGGGCCTGCTTGCGACGCTGAAGAACATCTGGAGCGAAACGTCGCTGCGCTACTTCATCCTCGCGTACTTCTTCTATATCGACGGCGTGCATACGATCATCCGCCTGTCCACGAGCTACGGCACCGATCTGGGCATCAGTTCGACCCAGCTCGTGCTCGCGCTTCTGGTCACGCAGTTCGTCGCCTTCCCCTCGGCCATCGTCTACGGACGCATGGGCGCCCGCTTCGGCACCAAGCGCATGCTGCTCGTGGGCATCCTGGGCTACGCCTTCATCGCGTTCTTCGCGGCGCTCTTCTTGCGCAGCGCCGTCGAGTTCTGGATCCTCGCCATCATGGTCGGCCTGTTCCAAGGCGGCATTCAGGCGCTTTCACGGTCCGAATTCGGCAAGCTCGTTCCGAAGGAGCACGCCAACGAGTACTTCGGCTTCTTCGACATCTTCGGCAAGTACGCTTCGGTCATGGGAACGTTCCTGGTCAGCACGATCACGGTGCTCACGGGCATGAGCTCGATCGGCGTGTTTTCGCTCGTGCTCCTGTTCGCCGTCGGATTCGTCTTCATGTGGAAGGTTCCGGATTCCGTGCGCGCCGACGGGGCTTCCCAAGGGTAGGGAAGGCGCCGCGCGGACGCCATCCTGAGCGGGCGGAGATTTCGGAAGACGTCTCGCGCGCCGCGGCGCGCCGTATGCAGCGGACTCGGCGCCGCGCTCCCGCGCCATGCGTCCGCATGTTCGGACGAGCTTCGTCTCGCGGTTTGTGCCCGGAAGGCAACGGAGCGTTGACGAAAGGCGGAGAATCTTCCGGAGCCGCTTGCTTTCATCGCCGTCCCCGCTAGGATGTGCCTCACGAATACACGAGGAGGCGACTCATGAGCGATATGCCCCGGTCCGCTGAGGATGAGATAGAAGAGTTGAAGGCCCGGATCGCGGAAGCGCAATCCCGTATCGATGAGCTGTCGTCTCAGGCGACGGACGCGCCTTCGGCTCCGGCATCCGCGGATGAGCCCGCCCAGGATGCGGCGTTCGCTCCGGCCGCCTCGACGCCGCCCGCAGCTCCCGGAGCCGGCGTCCCGGGCCCTTCGTATCAGCAGGCGCCCGCCCAGCCGTTCTCCGAGGGCATGCCGCAGCCCCCGCAATCCTTTGCGCCGCACGGCCCGTTCGCTGCGGGCGGCGCTTCCGCCCAAGGCCCGTCTTTCCAACGGCCTTCGGACGCGTACGCGTATCGGCAGCCGGAGCCGACGTATCAGGCTGCGGCTCAGCAGCCGGGCCCGGCGCAGCCTTCGGGCGCCCCCTGCGGATACCGGCAGCAGGCCTCTCGATACCAGGCGTCCGGTCCCGCGTCCTATCCGCCCTACGGGTATCGGGATCCCGCGCCCGCGCAGAAGGATCACGTCGTCGCCGGGCTTCTCGCCATCTTCTTCGGCTGGCTCGGCATCCATAAGTTCTATCTGGGCTACCCGATGCCCGGATTCATCATGCTCGGCATCACGCTGCTCGGAGGGACGGTCACCTTCGGCCTTGCCAGCATCGCCATGGGCATCATCGGCGTCATCGAAGGCATTCTGTACCTGACGCGTTCGCAGCTGGAATTCGAGCAGCTCTACGTCTGCGCGAAGAGGGAATGGTTCTAAGCTCCGAACCTATGGTTCTAAGTCTCGCATCCATGGTTCGAAACCCGAACCCGCCGTCGCTTCTCCACGTGCCCGATCTCATCTGTGTGTTATCTGTGAACGTAATGGGGTAGAATTCGAGCCATCCGAAATTACCGGAGAAAGGGCGAACCTGGAAAGGTACGGTGGTTTTCATGGCAGCTCCTGAGACCTTGCATGTCCGCAACATCGTGTTGGTCGGACAGGATGGTGCGGGCAAGACTTCCCTGGCAGAGGCAATGCTTTATATTTCCGGCCAGACTTCGCGCATGGGCACGACCCACGACGGCAAATCCTGCATGGACTACGATCCCGAGGAAATCAAGCGCAAGTTCACGATGAGCACCTCCATCGCCCCTATTCCCTATAACGACTATAAGATCAATCTGCTCGACACGTCGGGCCATCCCGATTTCATCGGCGATACGCTCGCCACGATGGAAGCCGCCGAAATGGCCATGTTCGTCATCGATGCCGTTGCGGGTCCGCAGGTCATGACCACGCGTCTGTGGCACGAAGCCGAATACATGCGCCTGTCGCGCTCCGTCTTCGTCAACCATATCGACCGCGAGAACGCCAGCTTCGACGTCATCATGGCGCAGCTTCATGCGCGCTTCGGCAGCCGTCTGGGCGCCGTCACCATTCCCATCGGCGTCGATCGCGAATTCCGCGGCATCATCGACGTTCTGCGCATGAAGGCGCATTACATCGACGGGGACAAGGATCGCGTCGAGGAGATTCCGCCCGAATACGCCGACGTGGCGCAAGCCGCGCGCGACAAGCTCTGCGATCTGGTGGCCGAAGCCGACGACGAGCTCATGATGAAGTATCTCGACGGCGAGGAGCAGCTGACGCAGGCCGAGCTCGAAAGCCTGTTCGACAAGGCCATCGCCCAGGAGCTCTTCATCCCCGTGTTCGTCGGCTCGACCATCATCCTTCAGGGCATCAAGAGCCTGATGGACGACATCTGCACCTACTTCCCGCATCCGACGGCGCACGGCCCCATCGCGCTGGCCGACGGCGGCGAGATCCGCGTCACCAAGGAAGACCAGCAGCCCGCGGGCTTCGTGTTCAAGACCCTGTCCGATCCGTACGTCGGCCGTCTGAGCTTCGTGAAGACCATCTCGGGCACCTTCGCGCCGGGCGTTGAGCTCATCAACGCGCGCACGCGCAAAAAGGAGCGCATCGGCCACATCGATATCATGGTCGGCAAGGAGACGCGCGACGTGAAAAGCGCGTTCGCCGGCGACATCATCGTCATCCCCAAGCTTACCGAGACCCGCACGGGAGACACCCTTTCTCATACCGGCGACGTCGAAATCGCCCCGCTCCCATTCCCCGAGCCTCTGTATCCGGTGGCGATCGAAGCCGCCGAGAAGAAGGAGGAAGGCAAGCTCGGCACGTTCCTGGCCCGCCTGACCGAGACCGACCCGACCATTCGCGTCGAGCGTCGCGAAGAGACGCATCAGACCGTCATCACGACGATGGGCGAGGCGCAGGTCGAGACCATCCTCAACCGCCTGAAGGAACAGGCCGGCATCGACGTCAGGCTCGTCGACGTGCGCATCCCGTATCGCGAGACCATCCGCAAGGCTGCCGAGGCGCAGGGTCGCCACAAGAAGCAGACCGGCGGCTCCGGCCAGTTCGGCGACTGCTGGCTGCGTCTTGAGCCGAATGCCGGCAAGGGCTATGAATTCGTGGATGCGATCAAGGGCGGCGCCATTCCCGGCAGCTTGGTTCCTGCCGTCGACAAGGGCGTTCAGGAAGCCATGCTCGAAGGGTTCCTCGCGGGATATCCGATGGAGGACATCAAGTGCACCGTGTACGACGGGTCGTATCATCCGGTCGACTCGAACGAGATGGCGTTCAAGACCGCCGCGCGCATCGGCTTCAGGGCCGCATGCGAGAAGGCCGATCCCGTGGTGCTCGAGCCTATGGCCGATATGAGCATCGTGGTCGGAGAGGAATTCGCCGGTCCGGTCATGGGCGATGTGTCCACGCGCCGCGGCCGCATCATAGGCACCGATTCCGATGACTGGGGAAATACCGTCATCATGGTGCGCGTTCCGTATGCCGAGGTCGTCACCTATGCGAAGGACCTACGCAGTCTCTCGCGCGGCACCGGCAGCTATTCCATCGAGATCGAAGGCTACGAGCAGGCGCCGTTCGACGTCCAGAAGAAGCTCGTGGAAGCGTATCAGGCACGCAGGGCTGCGGGGAACTAGGCGCGTTTCCAGCGCGCCTGTGCGGCGCCGTTCTGCATCGGCATCGCCGAATGCGGCGCCTCGTTCGGCGACGCCGTTTCGTGTTCGAAGGGCTCCGGCGCAGGCCGGAGCCCTTTTTCATGCGTCAAGGCGAAGTCGGACTATGCAGAGGGAACGAAATGCGGCGATGGCGATTCTTCGCGTGCAGGAAGGATCGCGATAGATGCGGCTTGGATAGGTGCGGCCTGAAAGCGCCGGTGCCGCATGCGTTCACAGTCTGCCGGACACGCAGGCGATGCGGTCGACCGCATCCACATAGGCCAGATGCAGTTCGGTGCCGTACAGCTCGCTTAAGCGCGCGCTGGTCAAGGTGGTTGCGGCATCGCCGACGGCCAGGGTGCCGTCGGCGTTCAGCAAGGCGACCTTCCCGCCTAAAAGGATGGGCTGATCGGGATTATGCGTGGTCATGACCACGGCGTACCCGCGTTCGGTCAGTTCTTTGCATGTGCGCAAGACGCGGATCTGGTTGCCGAAATCAAGCGCGCTCGTGGGCTCGTCGAAGAGGATCGCTTCAGGATCCTGCACGATCGCGCGCGCCACGGCGACGCGTTGGCGCTCGCCTCCCGAAAGGTGCGACACGGTGCGGTCGGCGAGCTTTTTCAGATCGAGCTCGGCGATGGTGCTCTCCACGTGCTCGTAATCCTCCTCTTTCGGCACGGCGAACATGCCGATGCGCGGTGCGGCGCCCATGACCAGGTATTCGCGTACCGTATAGCCATATGTCACGGCGATATGCTGGCGCACGTAGCCGATATGCGCGGCAAGCTCGCGCGCCGAGTAATCGCAGACGGGACGTCCGTTCACGTTCACGTATCCTCCGGTCGGCGTCGCCAAGCCCGCGATGCAGTTCAGCAGCGTCGATTTCCCGGCACCGTTCGGTCCGAGCAATGTGAGCATCTCGCCCTTCTCGACGGCGAACGATACGTTTCTGAACACGTCGCCGCGACGGTTCGAATAGCGGAACGCGAGGTCTTGGACTTCGATCAAGGGTGCCATGCGCAAGCCTTTCAGACGGATTCGTTAGTCGACATCGCGTTGCTTGATCAGGATATAGCCGAAAATGGGCGCACCGACGAGGCCCGTCAGGATGCCGAGCGGTATTTCGTAGCCCGATATGTTGCGGGCGAACAGATCGACCACCATCATGAACGCGGCGGCGACGAGGATGACCGTGGGGATGAGCCGTTTGTTGTCGGAACCCACGATGCGCCGCGTCACATGCGGAATGATGAGGCCGACCCAGCCGATGGTGCCGGCGATCGAGACCGCGCTTGCCGTGAGCAGCGTCGACGCGACGATGATGACGGCGCGTTCGCGCTTCAGGTCGACGCCCAGCGACCGCGCGTCCTGCTCGCCCAATGAGATGAGGTTCAGACGCCAGCGCATGGCCACGAGCACGACGGCGGCGACGATCATGACGGGGGCGGTGTAGACAAGCACCTTGAAGTCGACTTTCGCGATGGATCCGAGCTGCCAGTACACGATTTCGGCAAGCTGCGTGTCGGGGTCGGCGACGTATTTCATGAGGCCGAGGATCGACGACATGAACCCGCCCACGATGATGCCGGAAAGCACCATCATCACGTTCGATGGACGGTGCATGAGCTTCGGGATATTCACGGTAACGAATACGGTGATCAAGCCGCCGACGAACGCGAAGATCTGCGTTTGCCAGGTGTTCATGTACAGCAGGATCGACAGGGCGGCGCCGACGCATGCGCCGTACGACACGCCGAGGATGTCGGGCGAAACCAGCGGATTCTGGAATACGCCCTGATACGAAGCGCCTGACAAGGCGAGCGCCGCACCGACGAGGAAGGCGGCGACGACGCGCGGCAGACGGATGTTCATGATGACGTTGTATTCATTGGGCGTCCAGGTCGCTTCTTGCCCCGTGAACGGCGACGCGAGGATGGCGAGCGTCGTGCCGACATCGGTCGATAAGCGGCCGATGCCGAGCGAGGCCACGGCGAGCAGGACGACGACGATCCCGCATGCGGCAAGGACGATGCCGAGGGGTATCTGCCGTGCGCCTTCGACGGTCGCGTCTTCGGCGGCGAACCTTCCGGGCCGAGTCTTCCCGGAACGTGCGGCCCGCATGCCTTCGGGCGTCTCGGAGGGTTCTTCCGACGGAGCCGCGACTCCTGAGGCCACGACGACGACCATCACCGACCTTAAGGGCGATCAGGTCGAGGTTCCGACGAGGATCAGCACGATCGCCGGTCTGTGGCATGCGCACAACCAGGTGGTTCTCATGCTGGGCGCAGGGGACAAGCTGGTAGGCACGACCGAGAACTTCAAGAAGGGCGCGTGGGTGCAGGTCGTGTATCCGAGGATCAACGACGTGGAAACGCTGGTCACGGGAAGCGGCGCGGGCGAAGTGAATTACGAGGAGGCCCTGAGCCTCCAGCCCGATGTCGTGTTCACGTCCGATGAAGAGGTGACCGCGAACGCTCGCAAGCAGGGTCTCACGACCGTCAACGTCATGTTCCAGGACTACGAGGGCCTGCGCAACGACGTTGCTCTGACGGCGCAGATCCTCGGCAGCGACGCCCAGGACATCGCCAAAGAGTGGGAGAAGATGCTCGACGAGAACATCGATCTCGTGGCCAAGCGCATGAAGGATGTGGCCGACGCCGACAAGACGAAAGTCCTGCATATCGTCAACGGCAAGGACTACAAGATGGTCGACGGCAGGGGTACCATCGTCGACGAATGGATCAAGCTTGCCGGCGGCGTCAACGCGATCGAGCAGAACGGCAACCGTATCGAAATAACCGAGGAAGAGATCATCGGCGCGAATCCCGATGTCATCATCATCGGATCCGGAACCCCCGATCAGGTCGAGGCCCTGAAGGCCGACAGCGCATGGACGGGCGTGAAGGCCGTGCAGGACGGCGCCGTATACGCCAATCCGTCCGGCGTGTTTCCCTGGGATCGTTATTCCGGAGAGGAAGCGCTGCAGGTTCTGTGGGCCGCCAAGGCTCTGAATCCCGACACGTTCTCCGACATCGACATGGTCAAGGAGGTCAAGAAGTTCTACGATCTGTTCTATGGCTTCGCCATGACCGATGATCAGGCGCAGATGATGCTCGTGGGAGAAAAGCCCGCGTAGCCGCCTGCCGATAAGGCAGGGCGAACGCGCGCGGGACGATGCTTCCTCCGGCTTCGCGATCCGACGGGCGATGTCTGCAGGACGAGAGCGGATCCGGTCGCGTGATATCGTGCCTGCCCGTTTCGGATCGAAGACCCGCACACGGACGGCGGCCCCGCATCAAGCGGG